>Ga0137308_101044_pt1 | contig 32773 bp, 24 predicted proteins | sample Inofrocosms_June_FD_97181 | JGI IMG/M metagenome (GOLD analysis project Ga0137308, IMG submission 97181) | Mouse cecal microbial communities from Vienna, Austria - N-Acetylneuraminic and N-Acetylglucosamine D2O microcosms_June | ecosystem: Host-associated > Mammals > Digestive system > Large...
TCTGAATAGAGATAATCCTCCGCCATATGAAGATACCGCTCATCCGTGGCAGTGACCTTCTTTCCCTGGGCATTGCGCTGCTGCTTGCGCAGATACAGCGTCTTGATGATCCGGATCCATTCCCGACAGTCCCCTGACCGCATACATTCTTTATATTTGTCCTCCCGCAGCTTTTCATTGGTGATCCAGAGTTCCTCGATCTCCGGTATCTTGTCGATCAGATGCGTGGCCTCCTCCTTCGTCAGAATCCGTCTCATAGGCGTCTTTTCACTATCCACAGGTGTGAAGATTCGTCCGCCTTTCTGACTGGCCGGGGTCAGAACATAGTACAAACGGTCCCTGGGGACTCCCTTCATATCCATGGTCGTTACATCCTCCACCTGACAGACTCCTGAGATTCCATAAATTACGTATTCACCTTTGCAAAACATCCGGCACCCATTCCTTTCTGGTGTAACCGCCAAACCTCCTGACAGTTACTTTCCTGCCTATAAACAAACGGTTCCTACATACTATTTTATCAGATAAACCGGGGGATTTTCCAGAGTTTTTTTTACTTTTTAAAAATTTTGTGAGATTTCCCCCGCATACAGGAAACAGATTTTGTGCATTTTTCCCACGTAAGTCTCCCTCACCTGGCAGTTAACGCATTTCTACAAGATAACTTTCTGACGGGCGTATCCGGCACACACCTGATTTCAGCAGCCCTCATCCATCGGGCTTTCACCCCGGACATAACCTGGAATTTCCTCCACGGTTTTTGCAATCCAGTCCGCCCCGGCCTCCTCCAGTTCCTCTCTGGAACCATAGCCGTAGAGAGCACCGATGACCTGGAGCCCGTTCTCCCTGGCCCCCCGCACATCATGTTCCCGGTCCCCCACCATCACAGTCTCTTTTCCGTAAGTGATCCCCTTGGTATCCAGGACATAGCGGATCACGTCCGCCTTATTCACACGGCTGTCATCCAGGGTCGCTCCGCCAATATAGTCAAAATACGAATCCAGCCGGAAATGCTCCAGCACCCGTCTTGCAGCCACCTCCGGCTTGGACGTGGCCACCATCAGATGGCACCCCATATTTCTAAGCCGCCCCAGCATCTCTTCGATTCCTGGATATACCCGATTCTCAAAAATCCCCTGCCGGTCAAAATACTCCCGGTATTTTTCCACACCTTCCAGAGCCTTCTCCTGGCTAAAGCCGTAATACTTCATCAGACTGTCCTTTAAGGGCGGCCCCAGCCAGGGTACAAGCTGTTCCTGGTCCTCTACGTGGATCCCGTAATACTCCAGCATATATTCGATGGAATTGAGGATTCCTTCCCTGGAGTCAGTCAGGGTTCCGTCCAGATCAAACAACACGTACTTTTTCATTTTGTTTTTCTCCCCTCAGGTATTCCAAAACCAAAATTTGGGGCTGTCGAAACAGCCCCAAAATAACCAGAACAATTTTATTATAACTGAGGACCAGCTGCAATCAGAGCCTTGCCAGCCTCGTTGCCCTCGTATTTCGCAAAGTTCTTGACAAATCTCTGTGCCAGATCCTTAGCCTTGGTCTCCCACTCGGCAGCATCCCCATAGGTATCGCGGGGATCCAGAATATGGGAATCCACGCCGGGAAGCTCTGTGGGAACTTCAAAGTTAAAGTAAGGAATCTTCTTGGTCGGTGCATTCAGGATATCCCCGTTCAGGATAGCATCGATGATACCGCGGGTATCCTTGATGGTGATACGCTTGCCGGTGCCGTTCCAGCCGGTGTTGACCAGGTAAGCCTTGGCGCCGTTCTGCTCCATCCTCTTAACCAGCTCTTCGCCGTATTTTGTCGGATGCAGCTCCAGGAATGCCTGTCCGAAGCAGGCGGAGAAGGTGGGTGTAGGCTCTGTGATACCACGCTCTGTACCAGCCAGCTTTGCGGTGAATCCAGACAAGAAGTAGTACTGGGTCTGCTCCGGTGTAAGGATGGATACTGGAGGCAGTACGCCGAATGCATCTGCGGACAGGAAGATCACATTCTTCGCTGCCGGTGCAGAGGATACCGGACGGACAATGTTCTCAATATGGTTGATGGGATAGGACACACGTGTGTTCTCGGTCACGCTCTTATCCTTGAAATCAATCTTGCCTTCTGCGTCCAGGGTTACATTCTCAAGCAGAGCGTCACGTCTGATGGCATTGTAAATATCCGGCTCAGACTCTTTGTCCAGGTCGATTACCTTGGCATAGCAGCCGCCCTCGAAGTTGAATACGCCGTTGTCGTCCCAGCCATGCTCGTCATCACCGATCAGCAGACGCTTGGGATCTGTGGACAGAGTGGTCTTGCCGGTACCGGAAAGGCCGAAGAAGATGGCGGTATTCTCACCGTTCATATCTGTGTTAGCAGAGCAGTGCATAGCAGCGATCCCCTTTAACGGCAGATAGTAGTTCATCATAGAGAACATACCCTTCTTCATCTCGCCGCCGTACCAGGTGTTCAGGATGACCTGCTCGCGGCTGGTGATGTTGAAGACAACAGCAGTCTCGGAGTTGAGACCCAGCTCCTTGTAATTGTCAACCTTTGCCTTGGAAGCATTGTAAACTACGAAATCGGGCTCAAAGTTTTTCAGTTCTTCATCAGTGGGCTGGATAAACATGTTCTTTACGAAATGAGCCTGCCATGCCACTTCCATGATGAAACGGATGCCCATACGGGTGTCCTTGTTTGCGCCGCAGAATGCATCCACAACGTAGAGCTTCTTGTCTGACAGTTCTTTCAGTGCCAGCTCCTTAACAGCCTTCCAGGTCTCCTCTGTTGCCGGATGGTTGTCATTCTTATACTCATCGGAAGTCCACCATACAGTATCCCTGGAATTGTCATCCATTACTATAAACTTATCTTTCGGTGAACGGCCTGTATAGATGCCTGTCATAACATTCACGGCACCAAGCTCACTCACCTGGCCCTTTTCGTAACCAGTCAGTTCAGGTTTCGTCTCCTCCTCAAATAAGAATTCATAAGAAGGATTGTGCACGATTTCTGTAGTTCCAGTAATACCGTACTTGCTCAAATTGATTTCTGCCATCTTACTTTGACCTCGTTTCTTTAAATATTGGTAGCCTTTAGTATGAAGGAGCTGGATAAATCCCCACATAATGGCTATTTGTTTTTATTATCTCATTTTGTTAAGAAAAAGTCAATATTTCGAAAAAAACTTATTCAAAAAATTACAAAAAAGGGGTAAGACCCTTCCATACCGCCAAAGATCTTACACCCTGATTCTGAATCATTTATATAAATTTTACCGGAAAAACTCATGCTGGTCATGATGGAACAGATAGGTCAGGTTTTTGTCAAACCAGCTGACATTTCTGGCTCGGGAACGTCCTCTGTTCATGAAATACAACGCCCCCTGGGAATAATCTTCCCCGGCCAGGGCCCGGTTCACCGCTTCCACTGTCTCCGGGGTCACCACGCAGGAATTCAGCCTTCCGTCACGTACGGGAGAGAACTGGGCTGTCTGGTAGACCACATCTGTGATGGTATTGGGGAACTGGCCGCTGCGCACCCTGTTCAGTACTACATTGGCTACCAGAATCCGCCCTTTCGTATCGCAGATTCCCGCCTCGGCCTCTACGATCCTCTTTAGCACCTCATAATCCTGCTGGGAGCACGGAACTGCCGCTGTTACACGGCTGCTTTCCTCAGGTACCGTTTCCCCCAAAGCCTGGGCTTGCTGCTCCTCCGCCTTGCGGATTTCGTCCCTTGCCTTCTCCACCACTGCCCGGATCTCTTCTCTTGCCGCCTCCTGTTTCCGTATATTTTCCGCCAGCGTACTGCCCGCCAGCGCCTGCCCTTCACGTAAATTATCCGCATCGGTAAATCGAACCTGTACTTTTGCTTCCGTAGGCATCACAGCTTCTCCTGCCCCTGGCTCCGTGCTCTCCGAAGCTGCCGCCTCCTCCTGGGGGGTCTCCGCATAAACGGTCAGCGCACTCCGTCCCCCGCCTGCGAATCCATTGAGGGTAAATGTCATGAGCACCACGATCAGTGCTCCGGCAAGGGTCACCTCCATCCGGCGACAAACCCTCTTAGACTGTCCGGAAACCTGACGGCCTGCCTTTGTGGAGCGTCCGGTCATCTGACGGTGTACCCGCCGGGACTGTCCGGCCATCCATTCAGACCACCTGACCACCCCGGATATACCCCCGGAAAGCACCATCTTCACAACCTGGAACAAAGACTGAAGAAATGAGCATAATGTAAGCATACATACACCTCGCTTCTCAAAAATAAGCAATTCCCATTTTTACCTCCATTTTTCGACAAAAGTGGGGGACCAAGTCCAAAATTGCCTTGTCTTTTTGCTTCGCAGGCTATTATAGTGGGGGAAACTTGAAAATGTCAATAAGTTTTTTAAAAAACTGTTACATTTTACACACTATATTTTACATTTTCCATTTTTATGGACAAATCACACAATTTGAAGCTTTATCTCTCCAGGTTTTTTATGCTGTTTTCTTTTTTATTGTTACATTTTTATTACATTTATGTTACTTCTGCCAATATAAAAAAGGAGTCGACCCTTGTCGCTCCTTTTTTATGTCAACTTAATGTCAAATCGCAGAACTCTGCTCCCACATACTCCCCAAGCTTTTCCGGATTCAAAATCACTTGTGCTCCCCGCATCCCGGCGCTTACTGCGATCTCCTCAAAAAGAACAGCGGTCTCATCTATATAGGTAGGAAACCGTTTCTTCATCCCCACAGGAGAGCAGCCGCCCCGGACATAGCCGGTCACGGCCAGCAGGTCCTTCATGGGAATCATCTCCACCTTCTTGTCCCCGACAGCTCTTGCCACTTTTTTTAAGTCCAGCTCCTCCGCCACAGGGATACAGCAGACCAGATACCCGTTCTTTTCGCCCTTAAGCACCAGGGTCTTGAAGCAGGTATCCGGATCCTGCCCCAGTTGTCTGGCCACGTGGATTCCGGATAAATCATGCTCATCCACCTCATACTCCATAGTCCGGTATGGGATTCCCGCCGCGTCCAGAAGGCGCATAACGTTGGTCTTCTCTTTCTTGTGCTCCTTCATCCGGTTCCCTCTATGATACGCTGCTGGTGATCACTCCGGCCACCGCGCAGGCCGCAGCTGTCACCGGGGATGCAAGATAGATCTCCACTTTCGAGGTACCCATACGTCCCAGGAAATTCCGGTTGTTGGTAGCAACCACCCGCTCCCCGTCACTTAAGATTCCGCCGGTACGTCCACAGCACAGACCGCAGCCCGGATGGGTCAGGATAGCCCCGGCCTCTGCCAGGGTCTTGAGAACTCCGGCCTCCAGGGCTTCCTCATAGACCTTCCGGCTGGCAGGCGTCACGATCAGCTTCACAAAAGGCGCTACCTTCCTGCCTTTAAGAACCTGGGCTGCTGCCTCCAGATCCTCAAACCGCCCATTGGTGCAGGAGCCGATGAACACCTGGTCAATGGGAGTCCCCTCCAGCTCCCGGACCTCCCGGATCTTATCCACCTGAGAAGGACAGGCCATCACCGGCACCAGCTCCTCTGCCTGGTAAACCATGGTCCGCACATAGTCCGCATCCCCGTCACCTGTCAGACTTTTCTGGAATTCGTCCAGCCGGATCCCGCAGTACTTTGCCGTCTTCTCATCCGGTGTAAAAAGCGCGCATTTGGCTCCGGCCTCAATGGCCATATTGGCCATGGTCATTCGGCTGGCCACAGACATGGCATCCACCGCCGGCCCGGAGAATTCAAGGGCACAATAGGTGGCTCCGTCCGCTCCCAGATCACCGATCAGCCGAAGGATCATATCCTTGGACATGACTCCCTCCGGCATCTCTCCCTCAATAACGATCTTTATGGTCTCCGGAACCTTCACCCACAAGGTGCCGGTCCCCAGGATCGATGCCATTTCCGTATAACCGATTCCCGTAGAGAAAGCGCCCACACACCCATAGGTGGTGGTATGGCTGTCTGTACCAAAGACCACATTTCCCGGCTTCACGTATCCTGCCTCCGTCATGAGCTGGTGGCAGATTCCATCGCTTCTGTGAACATGTGTGATCCCATATTCTCTGGCAAAGGCATCCCCCACCTGGTAATGCCGCACGTCGTCCTGCTGGCTGGCGGGAACCAGATGGTCATAGATCATCACCACTTTATCCGGGTCCCACACCTTTTTAAATCCCATCTCATTGAATTTCCCAACAATAAACGGCATCATAATATCGTCAACCATCACCCGGTCCACATTTACCGTCACAATATCTCCCGGCTTCACTGATGTGCTGCCGGTATTATGGGCAATGATCTTTTCAATGATTGTCTGTCCCATGATCCCAATTCTCCTTTTCCAGTACAAAAAGTATTATAGTCCGTTCTGCTTCCTCATGGCCTTCACCAGACCGCCTGCATTCAGGATTTCCACCAGATTCTCCGGCAGAGAGGCGATGGGATACTTCTTCCCCTTGTAATCCACTGCCTCATTGACGGTCACCGTGATCTGGTCTCCCTCTGTTATATCATCACAGAGTTTTGGCTGCTCGATCAGCAGCAGGCCGTTATTGATAGCATTGCGGAAGAATATGCGGGCAAAGGATTTAGCGATCACACAGCGGATCCCCAGAGCCTTGATCACCTCCGGCGCCTGCTCCCGGGATGAGCCGCAGCCAAAGTTCTTCCCTGCCACAATGATATCCCCCTGGCCGATCTTTGCCGCCAGCTCAGGCCGCAGGGGGGAGAAACCATACTTCTTCATATCTTCAATAGTCTTCATGGCCAGATATTCTGTGGGAATGATGATATCGGTATCAATGTCATCCCCCAGCACCCAGACCTTTCCGGTAAATTGTTCCATACTGATTCCTCTTTTCTGCTTTATTCACGCGAAGCAACGAGACACGTGGGCATGCTCGCATGCACATTTGGCAGCTGCCGCGAGGGTCAATTGCTTCCGGTTCCCACGGGCATCCTCTTGTCCCCGGAATGCACTAGAGTGTGTCTGAAAATTGCTTTCTGGCAGATGTGCGTCACAGTTTGTGGGACACCGAAGGCGCCCCTTGTGGGGATTTGGGCCAAATGAAGGGCGCATAGCGGGCTATGTAACCTGAATTTGGCCCAAATATACCGCGAAGTGGGACGTGCAGGTGCCGGGAATGAATTTTCAGACACGCTCTAGAAACAAATACCATCGCAGCGTGTGCTATATTCTCTCAAGATCCTGATACACAATCTTCCCCCCACACACCGTAAATTTCACCTTCCCCCACAGCTCTTCCCCAATAAAAGGCGAATTCTTTGCTTTGGAGGCAAATTCACCCACAATCCAGCGCTCCTCTGGGTCAAAGATCACCAGATCCGCAGCCGCGCCGGGGGCCAGCCGGCCTTTGTCCAGACGATAGAGGGCCGCCGGATTGACCGTCATTTTTTCGAGAAGCTGGGAAAGGGTCAGAACACCTGTCCGCACCAGATTGGTGACACCCAGGGCCAGGGAAGTCTCAAGACCAATGATCCCGCTGGGAGCCTCTGTCAGCGGACGGCTCTTTTCCTCCTGGCTGTGGGGAGCGTGATCCGTGGCAATGATATCAATGACACCCTCCCGCAGCCCCCGCAGAATCTCCTCCCGGTCCCGGGCAGTCCGCAGCGGCGGGTTCATCTTAGCCATGGTTCCGTGCTCCAGCACGGCAGTCTCATCCAGGGAGAAATGATGGGGAGTCACTTCGGCCATTACCTGCGCTCCCAGCCCTTTGGCCAGCTCCACCATACGCACCGAAGCCCCGGAGCTGATATGCTGGATATCCACCGTGGCACCCGTATGCAGCGCCAGCATACAATCCCGGGCGATCATGGTATCCTCCGCCACAGCAGGAGAACCGCCGATCCCCAGCTGCCGTGACACAGCTCCCTGGTTGATGCCGTTGTTCATGATAAAGGCAGGATCCTCCTCATGAAAGCTTAAGGGCGCATCCAGTCTGGCTGCCTCCTCCATGGCCCGCTTCACCAGAGCGCCATCCAGAAGAGGAATCCCGTCATCCGTAAACCCCGCCGCCCCATGGGCTTTCAGAAGCTCCATATCCGTCAGCTCCTGCCCCTTCATCCCCAGGGTAACAGCCGCCGCCTGGAGTACATGGATGTCAGTCTTCTTCCCCTCTGCCAGCACATACTCCAGTGTCTCCACATTATCCACCGGAGGCCGGGTGTTGGCCATACAGACCACTGTAGTAAAGCCTCCCCGCGCCGCCGCCGCCGCCCCGGTATGGATATCCTCCTTATAAGTCAGCCCCGGATCCCGGAAATGCACATGCACGTCAATAAGTCCCGGCGCAACCACCAGCCCATTTGCATCAATTACCTGTACACCCTCCGGCAGCCCATTCCCCTCCAGCCGCGCCGCCAGTCCACAGCCCATGTCAGAGATCACGCCATTCTCAGCAATGATATCCATCACCTGATCAGTACCCGACGCCGGATCAATCACCTGGCCGTTTTTAATTAAAAGCATACAATTGACCTCCCAGTCATATTTTTGTTTCAACAGAAGATACGCTCTAATACTACAGCGAACTTTCTGATATGATACCTGCTTTTTACAACGAAATTTTTGTGAAATCAGCAGTAATTATAGCCGAATACCGTAGTTTTACATAGGCTGATTTCGGAATGTTCGCTGTAGTACTAAGCTCCAGTATATTTCCTCACGAGAAAAAGTAGCCTGGGATCCGGCTGATTGCCAGACAAACCCTTGAAAACCGTCGGTGCTTAATGAGCCGAATGCATTTATCGGCGAATTTAGCATCCGCTACGCTTTTCACGGAGCGAGAGCGCGTTTGGCTGGCAATCAGCCGGATCCCAGGCGGACCCTTTAGAATGAATTTACAGCCCCCTACACCTCAAACACCTGACCTTCTTCCCTGATCTCCAGAACCTTCTCCCGGTACCCTTCTGAACATTCCATCGCTTTCAGCCTTCCGGCAATCCCATAATCCCCCCAGAAATGCATAGGGAACACATGCTCTGCCCCGATCTGCTCCATAAACTCATGGAACCCATAATGGAACCAGTCCTCCTGACGGCTGTCCAGCACCACCATGGCCACATCCGGATGGACTCCGTCCTCACGCATACGTCCCAGCTCCTGCCGGTACATAGCCGTCATATTGTTGTTCCAGGCCTTGTCCTCGCCCATCCACCGCCAGTCATTGAGATCCCCGGCGTGATAGACCGTCTTTCCGCCATTCTCCACCACAAAGGCGACGCCCTCGTCCGTAGACTTGTAAGCCGCGATCCTGGTACCGCCGCCCTCCGGCAGCTCAAGCACCTTCCCCGGATCCACAAACACCGCCTTCCCATAAAGCTCCACCGGCACCTTGTTCTGCCAGATATCATCTGAAAGCACAAACAAAGTACGCGGATGCCGCTTTACCAGATCAAAGATCACCGGGGAAAAATGATCCCCATGCCGGTGGCTTGCAAACACCAGCAGATCCTTTTCAGGATCCAGTTCCGGAATATTCCCCTGAAAATAATCAAACAACAGCAGAACCTTCTCCAGCTCCACAAGAAACGAACTGTGATGAATATACGTAACCTTCATATAAACCCCTCCAATATAAATGATATCCTTCTTAAGGCAGTACTTGCCCTGACGTCTGTTTTCGCCGATTTCACAGCACCATAAAAGGCAGGCACAAACCGGAAGAAATTTCCCCAGGCACTGTCTTTGGAATATGCTTCCCTGGTCTAATTGGACTTGACTTCCTTCCAGAGATTATTATAAACCGCATCCGTCTCATCCCCCAGATAAGAGAACACCTCCGAATTCACCAGCTTATCCTTATCCGGGAACACGGCCTTATTGTTCTGCAGCTCCTCGTCCAGCAGCTCAAAAGCCCCTTTGTTGGGCGTCGGGTAGGTGATATATTCGAAATTGGCTTTGGCAATCTCCGGGCGGCAGAGGAAGTCGATCCACTTTTCGGCATTTTCCTTGTTGGCCGCATTTTTCGGAATGACCCAGGAGTCCAGCCACAAGTTGGTTCCCTCCTCCGGAAGCACATATTCCAGGGTGTAATCCAGTCCCAGATCCGCCACCTCCTCCTGGACATAGAGCATTTCGCCGGAGTAGATGACACCTACAGCAGCCTCTCCGCCGATCATCTTGTCACGGACCTGGTCAATGACATAGGCCTGAACCAGAGGCTTCTGGTCGATCAGCGCCTGTTTGGCCTGCTGAAGCTCTGCCTCGTCCGCCGTATTCATAGAGTGGCCGTCCTTTTTCAGGGCTACCATGAAGGCATCCCGCACACTGTCCTGCATAAGGATCTCGCCGCTTAAACGTTCATCCCACAGATCAGCCCATCTGGTGGGCGGCTCCACCCCAAGCTCCTCAAGACGCTTCGTATTGTAGAGAATTCCCACGGTACCCCAGCAGTAGGGCACCGAATACTTGTTTTCCGGGTCAAATGCCCTGGACATCTGGATATAATCAGGATCAATCTGCTCCACATTGGGGATATTGTCAAAATTGATCTCCGCCAGCAGGTCATTCTCCAGCATCTTCTGGATCATATAATCGGACGGACAGACCACGTCATAGGTGACGGCTCCCGCCTCGATGATGGGATACATTTCCTCGTTGGTCTCGAAGAGATCATAGACCACAGAGATACCCGTTTCCTCCTCAAACTGGGTGATTACATCCTCGTCAATATACTCTCCCCAGTTATATACATACAGTTCCCTGCTTTCGCCGTCAGCACCACTGCCGGACTCCTGGGAAGACGCGGTTTTGCCGCAGCCTCCCAGGGCGAAGGCAGCGGTGACTGCCACAATGGATAACGCGATCATTCTCTTTCTCATAGTATACTTTCCTCCATGATTCTTTCCTTATTATTAAAGCTGCTGCGGGAAGCGGCAGCCTTATTGACTTTGTATCATTTGGCCCAAATCCCCGTAAGGGGCGCTTCCGGTGTCCCGCAAACTGTGACGTACATCTGCCGGAAAGCAATTTTCAGACACGCTCTAAGCCTTCTTCCTGGGCGCAAAGTTGCTTACCAGCAGCAGCGCCAGCACCGCCAGGAAGATCACTGTAGACAGTGCATACATGGATGGCCGGATTCCCCGGCGCACCTCGCTGTAGATCAGGGTGGACAGGGTATTGATCCCGGCGCCCCGGGTAAAGTGAGTGATAATAAAATCATCCAGGGACATGGTGAAGGCCAGCAGAAAGCCGGACAATACCCCTGGAAGAATATCCGGGAACACAACCTTAAAAAAAGCATAGACCGGACCTGCTCCCAGATCCATGGCCGCTTCGTAGGTGCTGCGGCTGGTCTGCTTTAACTTAGGCATGACGCTTAAAATCACGTAGGGAATATTGAACGTGATGTGGGAGATCAGAATGGTCTTAAAGCCCATGGAAATCCCGAAAGCGATAAATGCCAGCATCAGGGAGATACCTGTGACGATATCCGCATTGAGCATGGGAATATTGGTGATGCCCATAAGCAGGGTCTTTGGCACCTGCTTCATGCTGCTGATTCCGATAGCTGCCGCAGTCCCGATGACGGTAGCGATCAGTGCAGACAGAAATGCGATCAGCAGCGTATTGTGCAGGGCGCTCATAATATTGCGGCTGGCAAACATCTGGGCGTACCAGTCCAGGGTAAAGCCGCCCCACTGGGTCCGGGACTTTGACGAATTGAAGGACAGCACCATCATGGTCACAATGGGCGCATACAGAAACGCCATAATGATCACCAGGTAAAAATCCTGCCAGACCCGGCGGATAAGCTGTTTCGTTCTGGTCATTTAGAATGCGCTCCCTTCTCCGTTTTTGTCATATTTTGCGATCAGGGCCATGCTGATCAGTATAAATATCATCAGAACCAGGGACAGCCCGGAACCCTGGTGCCAGTTGCTGCCCTTCATGAACTCCTGCTCGATGACATTGCCGATCAGCAGGATCTTGCTGCCCCCAAGGAGGTTGGAGATCACAAATGTAGTCAGAGCCGGGACGAAGACCATGGTGATCCCGCTGACAATCCCCGGAAAGCTCAAAGGGAGCCAGATGCGGATCAGGGTCTGGAAGGGGCTGGCCCCCAGATCCCGGGCTGCATTGATGGTATTGTCATCAATTTTGCACAGCACATTATAGACCGGCAGCACCATAAACGGCAGGAAGTTATAGACCATACCGAAAATGATGGCGCCCGGAGTGTTGATCAGACTCTGGGAAGGCAGATGGAGCATGGTCAGGATGCCATTGATGACGCCGTTCTTCTCCAGAAGAGTCTGCCAGGCCAGGGTACGCAGCAGGAAATTCATCCACATGGGCAGGATAAATATAAATACAATAAAGCTTTTCTGGCCCACGCCCCGGTGGCGCAGGATCATGGCCAGGGGGTAAGCCAGCACCAGGCAGATCACAGTGCTGACAAAGGACAGCACCAGGGAAAGCCACAGGGCCTTCATATGCTCCGGAGTGGAGATAGCCGTGATATTGGCCAGGGTAAATGCCCCGTTCCGGTCCGTCAGCCCATAGTAGAGGATCAGGATCAGGGGGATGATGATGAAGCCGGTCATCCACAGCAGGTAAGGTCCGGCCAGCAGCCGTTTGCTATTATTCATTGACTCCCACAGCCTCCTCATCCTCGGATGCGGGCTTATTCATGATCTGGATATCAAAGGGATCCACATGAATGCCCACCTCTTTGCCAACCGGACACAGATCGGTGCTGTGTACCAGCCACTCGAAGCCGTCCGGAGTTGTCACTTCCATCTCATAGTGCACGCCCTTGAAGATCAGGTGGGTGCAGACGCCCCGGAGGGTGCCCTTCTCCGGCTCTACCAGGTCGATGTCCTCAGGCCGGATGACCACATCCACAGGGGTGTTGTTGCCAAAGCCCTTATCCACACAGTCGAACCTGGCGCCGAAGATCTCCACCAGTTCATCCCGCAGCATGATACCGGGGACAATGTTGCTCTCACCGATGAAATCAGCTACGAAAGCATTTTCCGGTTCATTATAGATCTGTTCCGGGGAGCCCATCTGCTGGATGTAGCCCTGGTTCATGACCACGATGGTGTCAGACATGGTAAGGGCTTCCTCCTGGTCATGGGTCACATAGATAAAGGTAATGCCAAGCTCGTTCTTTAGCCGGATCAGCTCATATTGCATATCCTGGCGCAGCTTTAAGTCCAGGGCCCCCAGGGGTTCGTCCAGAAGCAGGACCCGGGGCTCATTGACAATGGCGCGGGCGATGGCGATCCGCTGCTGCTGGCCGCCGGAAAGGGAATCCACGGAACGCTTCTCAAAGCCGTCAAGATTCACCAGCCGGAGGGCGTATCTGATCTTATCGTCAATGTATGCCCTGGATTTGCCCTTGATCTTTAAGCCAAAGGCGATATTTTCGGCAATATTCATATGGGAAAAAAGGGCATACTTCTGAAATACGGTATTAAGCTGGCGCTTGTTGGGGGGGAGCTTGCTGATATCCTCCCCTTCAAATATGACACTGCCTGTGTCGGCAGTTTCGAATCCCCCGATGATCCGCAGTGTGGTAGTCTTGCCGCAGCCACTGGGGCCTAAGAGGGTCACGAAAGTGTTCTCCTTTACCGAAAGGTTCAGATCGTCCAGGACCAGGGTCCCGTCGAAACTTTTGGAAATATTCACCAGATCAATCAAAGGCTTGTTCATCTTATGTTCCTCCTGAGGAATGTAGTGCTGGCGTAACAGTCCAGGCAGGTACCCGGACTGTCTGGGGCGTCCGGTGCTGCCTGTTAATATGTAACAGTTCAGACGGGCCATCTTCTTGCCCCCGTCTGAACTGTTGCGTTATTAGTTAGAAACTGGGCGGAGAGCTGACCCACAGGATCACTGCTCCGGCCTTGCTGGTAAGGAAATGGTTCTTATCGGAAATGAAATAAAAGGATTCCCCTTTCCTGGCCTTATAAATTCTGTTTCCGATATGTATGGAGACAGCTCCCTGCAGCACATATCCGAACTCCTCCCCTTCGTGGGGATTGTCCAGGTAGGTGGAGCCGCCGGCCTCCAGGGTCAAAAGAATAGGCTCCATGACATTCTTCTGGGCATTGGGAATGATCCACTTGATGTCATTCTTCAGTTCCGCGTCATATTTTTCGAAATAATCCGTCTTGCCGAATACGATCTGTTCCTCTGGTGTCTCGTTGAAAAACTCCCCAAGGGACGTGCCCAGACATTGGAGGATGTCGGTCAGGGTGGCGATGGAGGGGGAGGTCAGGTTGCGTTCCAGCTGGGATATGAAGCCCTTGGACAGCTCGCTGCGGTCCGCCAGCTCCTCCTGGGTGAGTCCCTTTAAAACACGCAGTTCCTTTAGTTTTGCGCCGATATTCATGTTGTTTTGCCTCCATATATATTTCGAAAGTACATTTCGCTGCAGCCTGCTGCAGTCCGGACAGACGAAGCTGCCGCGCCGCGCAGGGGCCTGCGGCCGTTCCCGGTGAGAACGGAAAGACTATGAAAGGTAATGGCCGCAGTTGACTAAAAGTTTACAAATACTAACTGACTGTAAAAATAAATAAAAAGTTTAGAAATAATAAACACACAGTATCTACCATTATACTGAAAAATATTTGTATGTCAATAGATTTTTTTCGGGATATGTGGTATGATGGTAACTGTTCGGATGGGTCTGCGCACTCCCTGCACTGAGCGTGCGAAAACGTAGTGGCCGGAGGGCATACGGCCATCGCAAAGGGTTTTAATGGGCAGATGCCATAATAGTTCAAAACAGCGCAATTCGAGGAGGAAAAATCATGGCAAAGTATATGGCTTATGTAGGTTCCTATTCCTATACCGGCAAAGCCAGGGGAATCACAGTATTTGATGTGGATGTGGAGAAAGGCGTATTTTTGGAGCGCTGCGAAGTGGAAGTGAATAACTCCTCCTATGTGATCGCCTCCGCCGATGGCAGGACGCTCTACTCCATTGCGGATGAAGGCGTGGTTGCCTTCCGGATCCTGGAGAACGGAAGTCTCTCCCGGCTCAACAGCGCCAATATCAACGGTCTCAGGGGCTGCCATCTGTCCACAGAGCCGGACGGCAGATATCTCTTCGTATCCGGTTTCCATGATGGGAAGACCACAGTCATGCGGCTGGGCAAGGACGGCAAGGTAGGTACCATTGCGGACGGTGTGTTCAACAAAGGGCTTGGCAGTGTGGCCGAGCGTAATTTCCGCCCCCATGTGACCTGCACCCGCCGGACGCCGGATAAACAGTTTGTCATGTCTGCCGATGCCGGTATGGATCAGGTGAAGATCTTCCGTTTTGATGATCGGCGGGGGAGACTGCAGCAGGTGGATGCCATCCGCTGCGATATGGAATCAGGCCCCAGACGCTTCCTTTTCAGTTCCGACTGCCGGTTCATCTATCTGATGTACGAGCAGAAGAATGTGGTGGATGTTTACACCTACGAGACCAGTGAACAGTCCCTGACCCCTGCCATAGAGAAGATCCAGACAATCTCCACCATGGGAAAGAATGCCAGGGACATTAATGCCGCCTGCTCCATGCGCTTCTCGCCGGATGAGAAGCATCTTTTTGTGGGCAATGCCGGGGATGAGACCATCGCCATCTATGACCGGGATCCCCAGACCGGGCTTCTTGAGCAGCTCTGCTGTCTGCCTGTCAGCGGGGAATATCCCAAGGATATTGCCGTATTCCCGGATGATAAGCACATGGCAGCCATCAACCACCAGAGCAATACCATCACCTTCTTTAAACTGGATTATGAGAAGAAGCTGATGATCATGAGCAGCCGTGAGATCTGCTGCAATGAGCCCAACAGCTGTGTGATCGTGAAGGTGGCAGACTGAAAAGAACAGGAAGGAACGTGAGCAGGTGACTGTCCGTGGCGGTTCAGGAGGCAGGGGGCGGACGCCTGCGGACAGAGTGGTATAAGGAGAACAAAATGGCAGGATCAGTATTTGGCGAACAGTTCCGGATTACAACCTGGGGCGAGTCCCACGGCAGGGCAGTGGGGGTCACCGTAGACGGCTGTCCGGCAGGGCTTCCTTTGTGTGATGAGGATGTCCAGATCTATCTTGACCGGAGAAAGCCGGGGCAGAGCCGTTTCACCACGGCCCGTCAGGAGGAGGACCGGGTGGAGATCCTGTCCGGCATATTTGAAGGGAGGACCACAGGGACGCCCATATCCATGCTGGTGTGGAACAAGGACCAGCGTTCTAAGGATTACAGCGGGATCATGGACGTGTACCGTCCCGGACACGCTGACTTAGGCTATGATGCCAAGTACGGCTTCCGGGATTACAGAGGAGGGGGACGCTCTTCTGCCAGGGAGACCACCGCCCGTGTGGCAGCAGGTGCAGTGGCCAGCAGACTTCTGGGCCAGTACGGCATCACGGTGACGGCCTATACAAGGAGCATCGGGCCGGTAACCATCAGTCAGGAGCATTTTGATCTGGCAGAGCGGGACCGGAACCGTCTTTACATGCCCGACGAGGAGGCTGCTGTCCGTGCCCAGGCATTTCTGGAGGAAATGCTGCAGGAGACGGATTCTGCCGGAGGCGTAGTGGAGTGTGTGATACAGGGCGTTCCCGCCGGCGTGGGCGAACCGGTATTTGACAAGCTGGACGCCTGTCTGGCCAGAGCAGTCATGTCTATCGGGGCTGTGAAGGGCTTTGAGATCGGCGACGGATTCGCCGCTGCCTTAAGCCGCGGTTCTGAGAATAACGACGCGTTCTACAGGGACAAGTCCGGAAAGCTGTACAAGAAGACCAATCATTCCGGAGGGATTCTGGGAGGGATCAGCGACGGAAGCGATATCGTCCTGCGGGCGGCATTCAAGCCCACGCCGTCCATTGCAAAGGAGCAGGAGACTGTGAACAGCAATGGGGAGAATGTAAAGATCCGTATCCAGGGACGCCATGATCCCATTGTGGTACCCCGGGCTGTGGTGGTGGTGGAGGCCATGGCCGCATTGACGGTGGCGGACCTGCTTTTGCGGAACCGGGGCAGCAGAGTGTAGCCTGCCGGAATGCCTTTTTGTTCCGGCACAGGAAGAATAATCTAGGAGGATTTCAGACATGATCATCGCAATGGGCAACGACCATGCAGCAGTTGAATTGAAGAACGAGATCAAAGCCTATGTGGAGTCCAGGGGCTATGAGGTCATTGATTTTGGAACCAATACCAGCGACAGCTGTGATTATCCCGTCTATGGCGAGAAGGTGGGGCGGGCCGTAGCGTCCGGGGAGGCAGACTACGGCATCGCCATCTGCGGCACCGGCATCGGCATCGGCATTGCCGCCGGCAAGGTGAAGGGCATCCGTGTCTGTACCTGCAGCGAACCCTTCAGCGCCAGAATGTCCCGCAGACACAACAATACTAACGTCCTCACCTTTGGCGCCCGGGTAGTAGGTGTGGAGATGGCCCGGATGATTGTGGATGAATGGCTGGATAACCAGTACGAAGGAGGACGTCACCAGAGGCGGGTGGACCTGCTGATGGAAATTGAGTAATTTTGATAATTGATACCAGGAGGAAGTAATGGACAGAGATAGTATGCCCGTGAACAGGGGAAGTAAAAAGTTTCGGAGTATTGGACGGAAGGTTGGCATTGTTGTGGCGGTCATGCAGCTGGTTTCGGTTGTAGTGGCTATGGTCATCAGCGTCTGGATGTTCAGCTCCCTGATCACAAGGATGCAGCAGGAGAGCTGCGTCAATGGCACCAGTATGCTGGCTTATGAGCTGGAACGGGTGGATGAGGGCCAGGACATAAACCAGATGCTGGACGGACTGAAGAGCCGTATGAACTGCGAGTTTACGATTTTTGAAGGAGATACCAGAGCTTACAGTACTATAACCCAGGATGGTCAGCGTGTGGTGGGAACCCGGCTTTCTTCCCAGTTGAATACGATTGTGCTCCAGCAGGGGCAAAGCTATGTGGGGGAGGCCACAATTCTGGGTGAAAACTATCTGTGTTCCTATGTTCCTACAAAAGGGGCAGACGGAAAAATCAACGGTCTGATCTTTTCCGGTATTTCCATGTCCCAGGCCAAACAGGAGACACGTTCGGTCATAGTGATCGCCGCTGTGGTAAGTCTGCTGATTATTCTGGTCTGTGTGGTGATAATGGGAGCTTATCTGGGTAAACAGGTATCCACTCCTCTGGGTGAGATTACCCAGGTGGCCAAGCGGCTGGAGAGGGGAGACCTGGGTCTGGCCAGCGGCCAGGATGTCCAGGTCAGTGTCTATTCCGATGATGAGATCGGTGTGCTGGGTAGATTATTTGAAAACACTATCCGCCGGCTCCGGTCCTATATCGGGGAGATCTCCGAAATACTGGGGGCCATTGCCGCCGGCAATCTGACCAGGGGAGCCAGTCAGGATTATCTGGGAGACTTCCAGTCCATCAGAAAGTCTTTGGACAGCATCCTGACTGCATTGAACAGCACCATGGGTCAGATTACAACCAGCGCCGGCCAGGTATCCAGCGGAGCCAGCCAGGTGTCAGGCAGCGCCCAGGCCCTGGCCCAGGGAGCTACCCAGCAGGCCAGCTCGGTCCAGGAGATATCCGCAACTGTTGCCAGTATCTCTGAGAACTCCCAGCAGACTGCCGCGGCAGCAGAGGAGGCAGGCCGGTTCGTCACAGAGATGGGGAACCAGCTGGGAATCAGTGTGGATTGTGTGAAGGAACTCAATGTGGCTATGGAGAATATCTCCAGCACCTCAAAGGAGATCGGCACAATCATCGCCACCATTGAAAACATTGCTTTCCAGATCAACATTCTGGCCCTCAATGCCGCCGTGGAGGCAGCCCGTGCAGGCTCCGCAGGAAAGGGCTTTGCCGTGGTAGCCGACGAGGTAAGTAACCTGGCATCCAAATCCGAGGAGGCTACCAGGGCTACCAGGGAGCTGATTGAGAGCTCCATCCGTGCGGTTACAGAAGGCGGAATGGCAGTAAGTAAGGTTACGGAGTCCCTGGAGCAGACCAACCAGATGGCCGGCAATGTGACAAGCAAGGTGGCTACCGTGGTTGAGGCTGTAGAGAAGCAGACAGCAGCACTTGCCCAGGTAGACGACGGCATCGGCCAGATCGCCACCGTAGTCCAGACCAATTCCGCAACCAGTGAAGAATGCGCCGCCGCCAGCCAGGAGCTGTCCTCCCAGGCAGGGCTTCTCAAGAAGCTGGTAAGCGCGTTTACCCTTAAGAACTGGTAATATCTAAGAGCTGGTAACAGCTAAAAGCTGGTAATATCTAAGAGCTGGTAACAGCTAAAAGCTGATAATATCTAAGAACCAGTAACATCCGCTGCCGGGAACCAGGGCAGATGGTCTGTACATAATCTGACGAAAACAGGGGCTGTCAGAAAATGACGCCAGTATACAATACATGGTAGTGACATCAGCTTGATCACCTGATATATTGTATACCGGCAGCGATTTTCTGACAGCCCCATTTTGGCTGGTAAGGTTTTTGGGAAATTGTAGTTACTGATGGTATCCTGAACTATGTTTCTATTCATGGTCAAGTTGTTTTAAGGGTGGCAGATACCAGCTCTGGAAAAAGTTTTCCCCGGATTGCATTTGCAGGATGTTTAGAAACTCTTAGCTTGCAGGAATCTGCGTTAGGACCCAAAATACAGTTGTCTGAGCGCAGCGGGTTCTGTATTTTGGGTCCTGCTTTTAGCAGATTTCTGCAAGCTTAGAGTTTCTGCATCCGAAACCCGCAATCCGGGGAAAACTTTTTCCAGAGCCTACCTCCTGGAACACCCCCCATGAACTGTAACCGAACTATTGATCATGGATCTTCTGGGGGAATTGGAGGACGGTTCACTGATTAATGTTGAGATTCAGAAGCAGGGGTATGCCTTCCCGGCGGAGCGGATTTCCTGCTATTCCTCAGACCTGGTCATGCGCCAGTATGTCAGGGCCAGGGGGATCAAAGGAAGAAACTTTACATACCAGGATATCAAAAAGGTCTATGTAATTGTGTTGTTTGAAAAGAGTCCCGGAGAGTTCCACAAAATTCCCTGCGCATATGTACACCATGGCAGAACCAGATTTGACACAGGGCTTGAGATGGGGCTTTTGCAGGAATATTTTCTCATAGCTCTTGACGTATTCCGGAAATTCCCGTATCCTAAAAACATAAGCGAGCAGACGGCATGGCTTTCTTTGCTGGTCACGGAAGATCTTAAGGAGGCGGAGAAGCTGATCCGGGAATATCCCTGGCTGGAGGAGATCTACAGGGAGATTGCCATGTTGCGCCAGAGACCAGAGGAGGTGCTTGGAATGTTTTCAGAAGCATTAAGGATACTGGACCAGAATACGATCAAATACATGATAGAGATGCAGCAGAAGAACCTGGAGGAGAAGGAGGCGCAGCTTAAGGAGAGAGATATCTGGCTTAAGGAGAAAGAGTTGCAGCTTAGTGAAAGAGATATTGCAATTAAGGAGAAGGATATCCAGCTTAGCGAAAAGGATGCCGAAATCGCAGAACTGAAAAAACAACTGAAGAATCGTAACAGTTCAGACAGGTCTGCGCACTCGCCGCGCTGACCGTACGAAAACGTAGTGGTCGGAGGGCATCTGCCCCATCGTGTGGCGATTTTCATGGGCAGATGCCGTAACAGCCTGGGAAGTGAAAGGAAATACCGGTATGTCATTCAAATCACAAGAAGCCCTGCTGCGGTCCGAAGAAACGTACAAGGAAGAAGTATACAGGGCTTTTGATCATATGCGTCTCTTTGCCCGTGATGCGGCAGAGGCGAAGAAATCTTATGTTGCTTCTGGTGCATTTGAAGATCAGGATGCATTTATGGCGTATTCAGATCTTGCAGGAGCTAACAAATCACGTTCTGAGACAGAAAAGCTCATTCAAAAATTATATAAGAGACCTTATTTTGCCCATGTAGAGGTCAGGGAAGAAAGCGAGACAAATAGTGAGCATTATTATTTGTCTGACTGTGAGAGCCTGGACGGGATGGTAAATATCGGAACGGACAGCTATTTATTACCATTTAAGCAGGACAAGGAAAGACCTGTATCCATAGCTCTTTTTCATTGCTATCAGTCCCAGAAGGGGAAGCCGGTCCGTTACACAAGTCATGGGGTGGACTATGTTCTGCTTCCAAAGCTTATTTGCAATGATACGATCAATAACCGTCATTTGCTGGATGCTGTCCAGCTGTTCCCGGAATCCGGGATTTTTCAGATTACCGCAGATGAATTGCTGGAAGAAAAACTCCAGGAAAACAGGAATAATCCCACATTACGAAATATCATAGCGACCTTGCAGCGCATGCAGTTCGAAATTATCGAAGCAGATACAGATAAAAGTTTTGTGGTTCAGGGGTGTGCCGGTTCCGGAAAGTCTCAATGCCTGCTGCACAGATTATTTTTTCTTAGAGACACCCTTTCCCAGGAAGGGTGGGATCATGTTCTTCTGTTGACACCAACCCAGTTATTCAGAAATTATTCAGCTGAGTTGATTCGGAGATACCAGTTGTCTGAGGTGGAGAATTGCTCCATTGCCGACTTGTACAGAAGATTACTGAATGTATATGATGCAAGATTTAAAAACCGCCAGTATCAATACGAATTATCCGAGGAATATCTGCCGGATGCATATCTGCGGGAAGTGTATGATCCCGGGGTCATAGAGCGGATTGATGATGAAATTGGCAAAGCCATCCGCCGGTATGTGGAGGCAGGCTGCGCGGCTTTGGGAAGCCAAATGCCTGAGAGAATTACGGCTGTCCTGGTGGGAGAGCTTGTGAAACAGCTGGATGAAGAAATCCGGGAATTTGATTCCAGGGAATCTGTTTTACAGCGGGATGAAGTGTATGCCGAAAAACGCAGTCAGTATGAACAATTGCAGAAAAAACTGGATACACTTCAAAAAAGACGGGAAAAGCTTCTGGAAAATTATGAACAGATTATAAAGGAAGGAAAACAACTGGAGGAATTATGTCTGGCCCTCCAGGAGGCCCAGGCAGAACGGGCAGAATGGATCCGCCAGAGGGATTTGAACCAGAGAGAGGCCATAAGAAAATTGACCGGACTGGCGGACAGGTGGAATACAGAGGATGATATTCAAATGCCGGCAAGATATGCCCAGCAGTTTTTTCTTGTGGAGGATATTCTTTTTGGGGAACGGTCTAAGGCAGATGAGGAATATGCCCGTTTTCTGGATGAATATTGTGCCCAGGCTGATACAGAATTGCGGGAACTGATCAAGAGTCAGACACCAGAGAAAGCGGCAGTCCGACAGGAAAAACGGAAAAGAGAGATTCTTGAAAGAGCAGAATATCTGGCATCGGAAATACAAGTACTTTCCGAAAAAGCCGAGGAATATGCCCACTGGCTGCGTAATGGTGCTGAAGGCAGTGAAGGCGAAGCATCGAAAAGGACATTACGCCGCTCGGAAATGGAAAGAGCCAGATACTTCCTTTCCAGAATTGAGAGCGCCGTATTCGAACGGGAGGTCTGGAATACACTGACGCCTTTGAAGGAAAAATATCATATCCAGACCTTGCAGGTGGAGTCTTTACAGGGCGGACATCAGCGGGAGACAAGGATCCTTTACAAGTCAGATCTTTTGTTTTACCTGAAAATATATGCATTTCTTTATCCGGATGCTGTGCTGCCGGATTACAGGATGATCTGTATTGATGAAGGTCAGGATTTACATAAGGCAGATTATGATATGCTGCACCGCCTGTACCCCCGGGCCGTGTTTAATGTATTCGGGGATACCGACCAGGTGCTCCACACAGCATGCGGGATTCAGGACTGGGAGCGTGAGACCGGAATCAAAAAACAGTATTTAATGAACCGCAATTACCGCAACACAGCGGCAATTGTTGATTTCTGCAATCGTTCCTTTGGTTCCTGCATGGAATATATAGGGAAGGTGAAGAAAGACCAGAAGCCCCATAGGGTGACAGATTTTTCGCAGCTGAAGGCAGCCACAATGGAGCCTGACATGGTATTGATCGTTAAGGACAGAAGAACCCTGGAACAGATGTGCGGGCAAATGGGAAAACCGGTGTCCGATTTTGAATATCTTGATACCAGGGCAGAGAAAAAGCAAAGCGGCAAAATCCCCTGCTATTCTATCTTCGCGGCCAAGGGTCTGGAATTTTCAAATGTACTGGTATGCGCGTCAGGCATGACTACAAATCAGAAGGTTGTTGCCTGCACAAGGGCTATGGAGGACTTATATTATTATGAATGATGCAGAGAAACATATGATTCTTCCAGACCAGGTGCCGGCTGTCGGCGCGGTAAAATCAGAGCTGGAACATATCCTGAAGCAATTGCGCCAGGGAAATGTTCCGGACAAAGAGACTGTTTCCCATTTGCAGCAGTTATTTCAGGAATATCTTGACACCTGCAGGAAGGCAAAAACCATACCTGAAGATACGCATCCATTGGAAGGCAGTAAAAAGACAGGGAAAGTCATCTGGAGGAATGTGCTGCCTGACGGTCAGGCCGTATGTATGCCTGAAGAGGACTTTTTTGGAAACACAAACAATATAAAACTGCTTAAAAGACTGGTTCTGAAAAAACTGATTCCAGAAACTGAAATTGCCGGGGACACATCACTTGCAGATTATCTGGCTGAGGCGGGATATGTCGCGGCAGTATCCATGGATTCGGAGGCATTAAGCCAGCGGTATTATCTTTTAACGACAAAAGGATGGCACTGTCTTTCCGATGAAAGGGTAAGGGAAATCCTGACAGAAAAAGATCCTTCCTTTGTATTTCCCAAAAAAGTATTATCGAATCCGGAAAACTGGACGGAACCGACATTTTTTAAAGTAGCCCGTATGCAGAAATATTTTGAAGGGCTGGGGATTACGGATTATATGATTTTTGCGGATCAGAAGGAGCCGCAAATGCAGTTTGGCTGTGAGATCCGGGATTCCTATTCTGTGAGTTACTGCTTTGCGGCTGACTTTGATGGGAATCTGGAAGTGAAGGAGTCCGCCAGACTGTACGAACTTGGCCGTTCCGATAAAGTGGACGAGCTTGTTGTCATTGTACATTCCAAAGAGGAAGAAAACCGTCTGAAGCTCCAGAGAGGGCTTGATGCCAGCATATTAAAAAAGCTGCGATTCTATATCTTGGTGTAGGGGGGACAGCAGATGGATTTGCAAAAGAAACAGATGGATGTGACTGTCAGATGTATTTCGGCCCTTCTGGAACAATTGAATCAGGGAAATGATTTGTCAGAGCAGGATTGCAGTCAGGTCATTGCAAACCTGGAAAAGCTGGAGAGGCTGGCATATGTCGGGAAGGAAGGGGAGCAAAAGGATATGGACATGAACATAGAAGAGCTGTTGCTTGCGTTTAACAGCAGTGCGGATGAATCTAAAAAGCTGCTTGGGGAAATGCTTGCAGTCATATCAGATGGGAAGGTTCCAGGGGAAGCGGCGGTAAAAAGCCTGGACAGTCTGATCCACAGTCTGCGCCAGAAATATGATTCCATTTATTCTATGGCCCAGGCCCAGATATCTGAGGACGAAATGCCGGAACAGGGAGCGTCTGCTGCAGAATATGCAGAAGCAGTAAGAAACAGTGCCGCCATTCGTTATAAAAGGCAGCTGGAAAACATAAAGAGGATTCTGGAGGATTTTATTGCCGTGCAGTCTCTGGCAGCAAATTATGCCGCTGCCCTTTTGCCATACCAGGAGCAGGCCAAAGCCCTTGTTTCCGGAATTGAAAATGAAGAGATACCCGACGTGGATCATATGGAACTGGAAATTACCGGGCCAAAGGTATTTCTGGAGACCCTGGCATGTGAAAACATTGACTCGGATGAGGGGATGGAGCTGCTGGACCAGGTAAGCGAGTACTATTCCCGCCGCGTACAGAACGGACTTGCCGCTGGGAAATATTTTATTCCGGAGAAAGCAGAGATGGAACCCCTGCCTTCTTCTGGGGCAGAAAGGGATACAGAGGAAGCGGACCAGGAGGATATGCCGGAACCGGTTTCCACGGACAATTCAGACCAGCCAGAGGACGCGGGCCTATATTCAGACCAGCCAGAAGAGGCAGTCCTGCATTCAGACCAGCCAGAAGACGCGGGCCTGTATTCAGACCAGCCAGAAGACGCAGGGCTACATTCAGACAAGCCGGAAGGGGCGGGCCTGTATCCGGTTAATGGTGGTACCTGTGAGACAGATCCGGGTACTTCTGATCGGGAAACGGACGGATCAGAAATGGGATCTGGGTTTGTTCAGAAAGTGATCGCATCGGGACTGCTTTTGGATGAGACGGATCCTGTAGGGCTTTTCTCCAAGGATATCAGTCCTAATGAAGAAAAAAAGGTTACCACAAGTGTGTTTCAAAACGATGTCAGAAAGGGTAATGAAAAAGCTGTAAAGGAAATTTTGAAAGAAATTTGTGCAACCAACAATGTAACGGCCCGTTCCATGAAGCGTATAAAGGGGATGCCGGAGGAGCTGGCCCGCAGTGTCCTGGATTATCTGCTGAAAAAAGGTTATTTGAGAAAATATACGGTTACACTGGGAGGATATTTTTATTGTGCGTCTCCTAAATTGATGAAAGCCTTATCCTTCAAGGATGCGGCAAGAATGACAGGGGTCCGCCAGCGTGCGGTTGAAGACTGGGGATGCTTTATAGAGGATAAAAATACTGGCGTTGTAAGCCGGATTACGTATGGGAGACTATACTGTGAGAGCATCAGCCGCCTGAAACGTGCGGGGCGGCTGTCCTTTACCTTACAGGAAAAGTCATTTACGGATGCTTTTATTCTGAGGGTTTTTCCGACAGATAAGAGCGCAGGCTGTGATTTGAATATTGGTGTATTCTGGGACAATACGGAAGAATGTGATTCCTTTATGGAAGATCTGGGCAGTATGCTGGAAGCTGGTACCCGGATAGAGCGAATAGTTTTTGCGGCATTGAATACAGAAAAAGCCAGATGTCTGGCGGAGCTTTTGCTGGACACGTTCGGGGACAGATTGTCATCAGAAGAGATTGATTTGTATAGCTTTGCAGACAATCACTATTCTTCATATCCGGATGATGAGGTGACAGAAGGTTCCGCAGCAGGTTCTTTGGAAGATGAGGGTGATAATGACTCTCAGGAGGAGGAGCCGGTTGAACATGAGTCAGCAGCCTTTGCCGCCGGGAAAGAGCCCGCGGCTGAAAAAACAGTAAGCTCCCAGGTGCTGCCTGACAAGCCCAGGTCCCAGGCATCTGCGGTGGAAACGGTCAGTCATGGGGCCCCAATATCCGGGGAGAGAAAGAATCCGGCCAGGGTAATGAGTTCTGCCGGATCAGATTCGGATCATTTCATGGAAAATGTCATGAAATTAATCAGCTCCAGGCGGCTATATGGAGCTACAGCATATGCAAAGGCATTCTCTTTGCGGCATCCGGAATATACTCTGTTTTATAATCAGCTGGCACACGCTGTCAATGATCCCATGGGACATTGCAGCTATTCCACGGATAATGTATTCAATCTGATTGAATCAAAGGGAGAATTTGAGGATGCCCTGGTCATGTCAACTGCCATACGGACATTTTTCTCCAACCAGGTCCGGTATGATTATAATATCAAGTCCTTTTATAGCGGAATAAAAGAATATAAGCTGTTAAGTGATTATCCTGCCCTGAGCAATGTGGTCTATTCCCTGATGGAGTTTAAGGACAGCTATCAGAAAGGAATGGATGCCTATGCGGATTACCGGTCCAGGAGCAAGGCTGAACTGGAGCAGGAGATGCGGAAGCTTCAGCAGGAAGCCCGCAGTTTTTATGAAAATTCTGTAATTGGCCGAAAGAAAGAAAAGGCCAGTCAGAAGCGTTTCCTGGAAACCAAGAGACTGATTTTTTCCGTAGGAAGCGATTTTGGACAGTATATCAAGGCGGTTGTGGATGGTGACGATGAGCTTTTGCCATTGGTAACCGAGTTCCTTCAGGATCATTTCTATGAAGAAGACAGCATCATAGGGGAAGATACCATAGACGGTGATAAGCTCTGGGCTTATATCGTTGCTTACTGGGAGGAAGCGGGCAAAAGGATGATGTACCGCAGGCACGCCGACCTGATGAGTCATCTGCGGAGCAATATCATCAGTACCACAACAAAGGCTGTCCAGCTGCTGGCCAGATGGTGTGATATCGTAAACCGCTTAAACAACCATGCGGAAGATGAAGGGGATGAGGCCTATAAGAAAGCGCGTAAGAAGCTCATGGAGAATCTTGAGACTTCCATCGGGGAATTGGGGGAAAGCTGTGAAAATGCCGGGGCCACGGACAAGGAAAAGGCGGGAGCCCATGTGCTGATCTATACCCTGAGGGAGATTCTGAACTGCATCAATGGCTCTTATAAAGAAGATACCAGGAAATATTTCTACGTGCCGTTTCTGCTGACCGATGATCTGATGCTGGATGAGGATTATATTCCTGACCTGGACATGCATTCTTCCACAATGCAGGCACTTGATCCTATGGTCAGAATCCTCGATCATGTCCAGAAGACCCAAAACGGGCTTCCGGATTACCGGGAGCGGCTGACTGCCATTCTGGATGATAAGGGCGATGACTATGGAGCGGCCAGACTCATTGTCGGTTATCTGATGGCGAAAGATCCTGCTGAGGATTTGGAGGCGGTCTCCGGCACGATTGATTCCGGGGAAGCATATGCCAGGGAAACGGCAGAGCTCCGCAAGGATGATTTTATCGGAGAGCTGGAGCTTGCCCAGAGTTACGGGCAGATTGATAATTCCATAGAGGATAAGAAGGAAAAAATCCTTCAGATTGTTGATGAGTGGTATGAATGGGCAGTTGAGACCTCCAATTATGGTTTCTTTAAGCGGGTGATGGACGGTTATCTTGCTGAGATTAAGGAGGAGGCCAAAGCCAGGGAAAAAGACCTGCTGGAGCAGCTTGACATTTTTAAGTCAGCGGCGATTCCTGGCCTTTCTGCCGATGCAAAGGAAAAACGGATCGCGCGGATTCAGGGCATGATTAAGGTGCAGAATTATACTGTAGCCGAAGATCTGCTTGCCAGGGCCAATGTGTCTGAGGAAGAACATGAAGAGCTGATTGAAGAGGATTTCCTGAAGGAATTCCTGGATAACTATGATGATTATTATCAGCCGGTAGCCACCCACAAGGCTTCCTTTGCGAACCTGGTCAGCAGCAGAACGAGAAACAAGGAAGAAAGAGGCGCAAAACGGCTTGCGGACAACTGGCTGCCGGGAGGAAGTCTCCTGGGGAAGGACAGGCTTTCAAACCTGCTTACGTGTTTTGGGTTTAAGCCTGAATCGGTAAAACCACTGAGCGCCATTGGAAAGTTTGAGAATTTTTCTGTTTTGACAGCAAAAGCAAAGGGCGGTCAGGGGGATAACCATACACATCCCATTGCGGCCTTTGGTTCCGGGGCGGCGGTGGATGGGTTCCGGGTGGTCTGTATCAACGGCGCATATGACGCTGATGGCCTGATCGATGTGATGAAGCAGATCGGAAACGCAAAGCATACCTTAATCCTGCTTGACTGCGCATTGTCAAAGAGTGAGCGCCGCAGACTTGCGCGCAAAAGCAAGAATGCCCTGGGAGATAAACTCTTTGGCGTTATTGACCGGACTGTCATGATGTTCCTTGTCCGCAATTTTGACGAGACCAAAATGAACCGGATGCTGGTCTCCCTCATTACCCCATTTGGCTATTACCAGCCCTATGTCTGGGAGTCTGCCAATGTGATGCCTCCGGAAATATTTATGGGAAGAAAGCATGAGCTTGAAAAGATCAAATCTCCCACCGGGGTTAATATCGTATACGGCGGGCGCCAGCTTGGAAAATCTGCTCTTCTGAAAAAGGCAAAAGAAGATATTAACTGGGACGAGAATGGCAACAGGGCAGTCCTCATTGATATAAAGGGCCTGGATTACAAAAAGGCAGCCAGAAAGACAGGCCATGCACTGTTTGATGAAGAGGTATTGGAGCAGGATATTGATACAGATAACTGGGATGATCTGGCACGTGTCGTAAAACGCCGCTTACAGTCCGGTAAAAACAGAATTCCCTATCTGCTGCTGTTGCTTGACGAGGCAGATGTATTTATTGAGAGCTGCGGCGGTGATGTGAATTACCAGCCCTTTGATGCCCTCAAGGAAATCCAGAGTATTGGAGCGGGGCGGTTTAAGTTCGTAATAGCTGGTCTCAGGAATATTGTACGGTTCAAAAGAGAGGCCCTGGGCAATAACAGCGTGCTGACACATCTTGAACCGATGACTGTGAAGCCATTTAATACATCCGAAGCACGTGAGCTGATGGAAATTCCGCTGCATTATCTGGGGCTGAGATTTCCGAAAGAAAAGGAATCCCTGATCACCCTGATTCTGGCAACTGCCAATTATTTCCCCGGCCTGATCCAGATGTATTGCGCAAAGCTGATCAATGCTATGCGCAGCAAGGATTACGCAAATTATGATGAGGTGGATACTCCCATTTATGAGGTAAGTGAGGAACATATTAAGAAGGTGCTGGCAGATCCCGAATTTATGCAGCAGATCCGCGAGAAATATGAGATCACCCTGAAGCTGGACGAAGATAACTATTATTATCTGATTGCGCTGCTGATGGCTTTCTTGTATCACAACAACGGCTATAATGAAGGGTATTCTGCCATGGATATCAAGAAGGCCGGTATTGACCTGGAGATTGCAAAAATCGCCAGCCTTGAAAATACCCGACTGGAAGCCTTCATGGAAGAGCTTACGGAGTTGAATGTATTGCGGAACACGGATAAAACCCATTACCTGTTTACAAGATTCACGTTTTTCCAGATGATGGGGACACGGGGGGAAGTGGATGATATGCTGGAAGAATATATGGGGGACTGAACATGGAACAGATATGGTGGGAAAGAGTACCGAATGCCCTGCTGTTTACCTCAGAGATCGTGGACCGTCTCCTGGGTGAGAAGAGTATTATCCTTCAGTGCCCAGGGGATTTCCCCTGGTATTCTTATATGGTAAGAAATATAAAGGAAGCAGTAAAACAGCAGAATTCGTCAAAACGTTTTGAATGTGTTTCTGATGTTTCAGAGCCTGGCCCTTATCTGCTGCGGGAATTTTGTAAACCTGAGAAAAGAGCCGAGTACAGGCCGGCAAAGACGTATGCCAGATTTTTCGCGGAAAGTGATGACATTGTTCTTCACGAACGATATGTGTGGGTAAAGATTTGTTCAAAGGAACAACTGGATTCCTGGATAAAATTCGTTTCAGAATACACAAAAGAAAGAGGAAAGGATAAGAATGTGGCTGTATTTGTTCTGGAATGGAGAGAAAGCAGCTCCATACAGACAAAGAAAGGGATCAAATTGTGCTCCTTTGACGAATATGTCACGGAATATGACAGGATCGTTTTTTGTACATTAGCGTCCTCTTCTGTCAAAGAGTGTTCCTTTATAAAAAATTATCTGACAGAACTGGCAGCCAATGTTGTGGGCAATGATATTGAGTTATGTGCGGCCTGCCTGGAAAGCTATAAGGAGTTTCTTCAGAATCCATATAGGACAATTGAAAACATATTGCAGTCCAAAATCAGATCAGACGGCAATGAATATAGCTTTCATAAAACACAGGCAGATGTGAGCCATCTCACATGGCTTGCACAGGTCAAAACGGTATACCCGGTTCTTGAGGAGTACAGGGAAGAACTGGTACAGAGGTATTCTGCGGCCATCGCCAGACAGCTGCCGATTACATCCTCGTATGGGGAAACTTATAATGATCCGGGGGATGTTGAGCTGGGGACCCTTAAATATATGGCAGATCATAGAAGATTAGCCCTGACTTTAAAGGAGTATGAACGTCTGAAAGTACATAGAGAGGCAAGAAATAAACTTGCTCATCTTGTGCCTTTGACTCTGGAGGAGGTGAAAAGGCTGGTAATTTAATCAGGTATCATAACGCTGGCTGGGGATGTGCGTCACCCGGATCCATATGGGCTGTTTAAAACCGCCAGGTGTCATAGGATTGCTGTCCTGCGAAGTCATAGCCTGACTGGCGCGAAAGCCAGCGCCAGTCCTGCAGCTATGAAGGGCCAGCGCCAGCCTTGCAGTCGTGAAGGCCAGTGCCAGCCCTGCAGTGGTAAAGGCCAGCGCAAACCCTGCAGCCATGAAGGGCCGGGGCCGGCCCTGCGGCCATGAACATAGTGATGGTAAATGATCTTAGATCCGGTTTTTGTCACCCCATTCACACATTTTGTCCAATATGGGAATCAGGGATTTTCCGCGCTCTGTAAGACTATATTCCACTTTGGGAGGAATCTGGGGGTATTCCTCCCGGTGGATCAGCTGGTCTGCCTCCAGCTCCTTCAGGGTGGAGCTGAGGGTCTTGTATGATATTCCCCCTATGTATTTTTTCATTTCATTGAAACGGACGATTCCAAATTCCATCAGGGTGTAGAGGATCGTCATCTTGTATTTTCCGTTAATCAGGGACAGCGTGTAGCTGAAACCGGTATTTTCCAGGGATTCCTGGGATATGCAGTGGGTACCCATATTTTGTATCCCTGTCACAACAGAATGATATTGTGCTCCCGGCAGGTCTGCCGCATCTGATCCGGCCACAGACTTGCCTGGACTTCCCCTATATGGGCCCGGTCCAGAAGCAGCATGCACAGCCGGGACTGGCCGATGCCGCCGCCGATGGTGCAGGGAAGCTTGCCTTCCATAAGCATCTTGTGGTAGGGAAGATTCCGGCGGTCGTCGCAGCCTGCTTTGGTGAGCTGTTCATCCAGGGATTTCTCATCGACCCGGATGCCCATGCTGGAGATCTCCAGGGCGCAGCCCAGGGTCTCGTACCAGAAGAGGATATCCCCGTTGAGCTGCCAGTCATCGTAGTCCGGGGCACGGCCGTCGTGGGGCTTGCCGCTGGCCAGCTTGTCGCCGATCTTCATCAGGAAGACACAGCCATGCTCCTTTGTGATCAGATTCTCCCGCTCCTTTGGTGTCTTGTCCGGGAACCGGTCCTCCAGCTCCTGGGAGGTGATGAAGAAAATGTCATCCGGCAGATGCTTTACCGCCTGGGGGTATTTGTACCATACCTCATGTTCCATGTGCTTGATGATCTTGAAGATGGTGCGGACTGTGGTTTCAAGAGTTTCCACATTGCGCTGCTCCCGGGTGATCACCTTCTCCCAGTCCCACTGGTCCACATAGCAGGAATGGAGATTGTCCAGCTCCTCATCCCGCCGGATAGCGTTCATGTTGGTGTAGAGACCTTCTCCCGGCTGAAAACCATATTTCTTTAATGCCATACGTTTCCACTTGGCAAGGGAGTGGACTACCTCCACAGTCTCTCCGGGGATGGAGGCGATGTCGAACTGGACAGGCCGCTCCACGCCGTTCAGATTGTCATTGAGACCGCTGCTCTGCTCCACAAAGAGGGGGGCGGAGATCCTCTCTAAGTTCATCTCCCGTCCCAGCTCCTTCTGGAAGGTGTCGCGGATGTACTTGATTGCGTCCTGGGTTTCCCGGATGGTGAGCCGGGGGGAATATTTCTCGGGTAAAATAAGTGCCATATAGGTATCCTCCTGGTTTTTCTGTGAAACTGCGAAATGCACTGTGTTCTATGCATCTGTTTCAGACAAGAATATCATAATATTTTTATGACGTCAATTGATGGGGTATGAATTTGGGGTTACAGTTCACGGGGCGGGGAAAACTGGACAGAAACAGACGTCAGGCTCGCTTGTAAGACTGTTTTTGTCCAGTTTTCCACATCGGGCGGA
>Ga0137308_101045_pt1 | contig 32762 bp, 31 predicted proteins | sample Inofrocosms_June_FD_97181 | JGI IMG/M metagenome (GOLD analysis project Ga0137308, IMG submission 97181) | Mouse cecal microbial communities from Vienna, Austria - N-Acetylneuraminic and N-Acetylglucosamine D2O microcosms_June | ecosystem: Host-associated > Mammals > Digestive system > Large...
AGCCCGGAGGGGATAAACGCTGAAGGCATCTAAGCGTGAAGCCCCCCCCGAGATGAGATGTCCGGAAACGGCATGCCCGTTTAAAGACGCCTTGAAGACTACGAGGTAGATAGGGGCGGTGTGCAAGCGCAGCAATGCGCTGAGCTGACGCCTACTAATCAGTCGTAAGCTTAACCAAGAAAAGGGAAGACGGAAGGAAGCATGGAGAGAAAGAGATTGATCAGTGTTCGGTTTTGAGGGTATAATGTGTACCTTTAAAATTTATAGTTTTGGTTTTACGGCCCAGTGGCTCAGTTGGTTAGAGCGTCGCCCTGTCACGGCGAAGGTCGTCGGTTCGAGTCCGATCTGGGTCGTTGTACATTCTTTGTTATGGGGTCTTAGCTCAGCTGGGAGAGCATCTGCCTTACAAGCAGAGGGTCATAGGTTCGAGCCCTATAGGCCCCATTTATAGTTTGTATTGTTGTGATCTGGTTTTTAGAAACGGATTTTATTAATGAAGCAACTGAATATAAATTGGTTGTATATAGTTATGCCGATGTGGCTCAATTGGCAGAGCAGCTGATTTGTAATCAGCAGGTTATCGGTTCGAGTCCGATCATCGGCTTGTGGAAAATATTATAAGGATGGATTCCCGAGTGGCCAAAGGGGACAGACTGTAAATCTGCTGCAAATTGCTTCGGTGGTTCGAATCCACCTCCATCCATTAGCTTTATATTATTGATAGATGGGAATATTTTCCGATATAAAGCATAAACTATACAATATAATAACGCGGGGTGGAGCAGTCTGGAAGCTCGTCGGGCTCATAACCCGAAGGTCATAGGTTCAAATCCTGTCCCCGCTACTAAAGACTTACAAAGAGCAGTTCTTTGTAAGTCTTCAATGCCCAGATAGCTCAGTTGGTAGAGCAGAGGACTGAAAATCCTCGTGTCACTGGTTCGATTCCGGTTCTGGGCATTAAAGGGTGAAAGCCTTATAATTACTACATTCGTGGTGGTTATAAGGATTTTTTGTTTCGTAGGATTTTCACTTACTTTCAACGTAATCCTAGTGTCGCAAAAAGAGCGCAGAAAGTGAGGTTCCTATGGAAAAAATTACAATGCCAAAAAAGTTCAATCTATCAATTCAAGAAGCGTTTGACTTGTTTATCAGGAAATGCAAAATCAAGAATCTTACTGACCTATCCATTAGTTCCTACGAGAAGAAGATGGTACACTTTTATGAGTTTATTGATAAGAGTGAGCCGATTACAGCCGTTACAAAAGATATAATGGATGATTATATCCTTTGGCTGAGATAGAACACAGAAGCGAATGATATTATTCTTAATTCCTATCTGCGGAGCGTGAGGGCATTTTTATATTTCTGCATGAAAGATAGATATATCTCTACATTCAAGATTCAACTGATAAAGCCAGAGAAGAAAATCAAGGAAACCTATACAGATGATGAACTGGTGTGTCTGTTGGAGAAACCAGATGTGGGTTTGAGGAATTATGGCAGGAATGGTATAATACGAAGCTGTATCTTATTGCAAAAGGTACTTCTTTGATGGGAGGGATATAAGGGTGTATTTGAGAGCCTGTCAAAAGAAAAACAGTCGGAATTTACCGGGCGAAGAGCCGATTTTGCGAAAAAGGCAGGGATAAGTCTGTAACATGTTCCAAGAGAAATAAAACGATATTTGGCAAGTAAAATGAGGATTAGTAAAGCTCTGTCAACAAGAGTTTTTTCTTATAGATAGAAAATCTTTGTTTTGATTAATCAATTAATTCAAAGAATATCTGCCATATGCCTATTGTATTCTTCGAGCATACGAAATATAATGTTTTTATGGAGGTAGTGCAATATGGATTATATTACTCTAAAACAGGCAAGTGAAAAATGGGGTGTCTCTCCCCGCATGATAAATTATTACTGTTCAGAGGGGCGTATCGTTGGTGCGGAAAAAATCGGAACTGTTTGGCTGATACCTCAAAAAGCAGAGAAGCCGATTGATAAGAGAAGAAAGTATGGTGGCAATAATGAGCAATAGCCAGTATACAATTTTAATTGTTGAAGATGATGAGAATGTAGCAAAGTACGTTCAAACCTGTCTAAGTATGGGAGAATATCAAAGTGAAATCTGCAGCAATGGAGATGCGGCAATTGAACGGTTGTCCAAACAGACTTTTGACTTAATTCTATTGGATATTATGCTGCCAGGTATGGATGGTTTTGCAGTGCAGGAGCAGATTAAGACAAAAGGGATTCCCATTATTTTTTTGACAGCAATGCAGGATGTGTCTGAAAAAGTCCGTGGGTTGAAGGCAGGAGCTGAAGATTACATTGTAAAACCCTTTGAAGTAATGGAGTTATTGGCAAGGGTTGAAGTTGTATTACGTCGTTGTAGCAAATCTAATGGAAAGCTCACATATGAAAATATCGAGATTGACACGGAGAAACATACCGTAAAGAAGAATGGGGAGACTGTCGCTGTTTCTCCAAAAGAATTTGAGGTGCTGTGTTATTTCATAAACTATCAGGATATTGTTATATCCAGAGAAAGACTGCTGGTTGACTTGTGGGATATAAATTACATGGGAGAGACTAGAACCGTCGATACCCATGTTCAGCAAGTCCGCCGGAAACTAGAGTTAAAGGACAGATTACTCACTGTTCCAAAATACGGCTATAAATTGGTGCGAGGGTGAGTATATGAAAATATGGCAAAAAATTTTTCTGCCATCCGTAGTATTTACAATGATTGGTGTTTTTGCAATTTCAATGTGGCTTGTGGTTCGCAGCCATACTTTACAGCTGGAAGCCAAAAAGGAGTCTGTCCAATCAAGGAGCAGTGAAGTAGTTGCTGCATTGAGACAGACTGTAGAGGATCAAAAACATGGTTATTTTTTATCTTCATCGTTAATAGAAGAAACCATAACAGAATTGTGTTCTGAAATGAGCAGTGAATACGTGGAAGTGTCTGCCTTTCGGATAGATCAGGCAATGTATTCCGGGGAGAATACTTGTTTCACATTTTCAAAAGAAGATGGAATGCTTCATTTTCAAACGATTATATTTCTTTCTGGGGCTGTTTATCAAGTCATCATTTCTGAAAATATACAGCCGCTTTTAGCTCAATTTGGAGAGGATATCAAAACAGTACAAATATATGGAACCCTTGTATCTATGGTGATTTCTATTGCCTTACTTATTTTGGCAATTGCGATTACAAAACCTATTAAGGATATGGAAAAGGCAACAGAAAGAATTGCGGAGGGTGATTATAAGTATCGGATTATGTATAGGGGAAAAGATGAACTCTCCGAACTGGCACATCATATGAATGACATGGCTTTCCACATTGAAGCGGATACCGCATTCATGGAAAACATTTCCGAAAGCAGAAGGATGTTTATTGCGAATATGACACATGAATTAAAAACACCATTAACCTCTATTTTGGGATTTGCAGATGTGCTTCGGATAAAGCCGGATATTTCAGATGAAGAGAGAAGAAATTATGCCGATATTATTTTTGCTGAGGCAAACCGTCTGAGAATGCTGTCCTCAAGGTTGATGGAGCTGGTCACCATCAATGAAGTGGAACTGCAGATGGTTCCGGTGAATGTAGCAGACCTGCTTGCACAGACAGCAAAAAGTTATCAGCCCATTTGTGAAGAAGCAAAAGTTTCACTGACACTAGAGCTGGAGCCAGCGATTATTCAGGCGGACGAAACACTATTTGCCACTTTGGTAGTAAATTTGATTGATAATGCAAGGAAAGCATCTGAAACGGGGAAAGAAATACAAGTGTGCTGTAAAAAAAGACATAACCATGTACTGATTCAGGTAAAAGATCAGGGTTCCGGTATTCCGAAAGAACAGATTTGCCATGTGACGGAGGCTTTTTATATGGTAGATAAATCCCGGACAAGAAAAGCTGGCGGAGCAGGAATCGGTCTTGCCCTGTGTAAGGCTATAGCAACAGCGCATCAGGGGGGACTTTTTATCGAGAGTGAGTATACTAAGGGAACTACTATTACCGTTTCGGTGCCATTGAGTAAAGAGGGTTGACTAAATATGAAGTGGAGAGAAATGATTATCACTGCCTTTGCCTGTGTTTTTCTGATTATGGCGGGTGCATTTGGTTTTTCTTTTGTATATCAAATACTATTTCATCCTGACACAATCATTGAGAATGATTCAGAAGGTTCTGCTGAATGGCAGTTTGAACAGGCAGTGTATGAAAGGGATATCTTAAATCCGTTTTCTTTTGTGGAAGAAGAGACTCTTTTACAAATAGATGGAGAGTATCTGCTTTCAGATTTCTACCATATTAACACGGAGCTGTATTCGGACGTTTTTCATTTAGCTGGTCTGGATTGGGCAGACATAGAGAATGCCAACATCACTACATATGAATTTCGCAGTGATACAGTGGAGTACAGGAATTACGGATTGAGATTGCTGTTTGATATCGTGCTAGGTGAAGAAAACGGCAACAACAGCATGATGATTGTTGCTGATAAAGAGGAAACTCCCTTGCTGTTCATGTGTAAGGGCTTAAACGGATCGGAAAGTTTTATCTCCTATTCAGTGGAATATGCTGACCTTCCGTCAAAACTATTCGATTATCTTGCTGAAATTGATGAGATATTTGAATCGTATAGCACGTATCACTTATGCATAAACGCTATTTCGGATGAAGTGCCTATCGGAGAAGTCCGACCGCCGGGAAGTCTTGAAGAATACTGCAGATATGGAGAATGGCAGGTTTATTCCGATTCCTTTGTGGCGGCTTATGTATGCATAATAGGCGATAAAAATTTTATTTTGTATTATGATATAGTAAGCGATATTTTTTGCGGATATAACATTGCGCTTAATGAGTTTTGATAGACATCATGTGAGAAAATGCAGAGAGTGTTCCTTCTTTGCATTTTTTTTGCATTTTTATGGGGATTTCATGGTATCACCTGCCTAAAAATATTATATGGATCAGGCTAAGACGAAAGTCTGATACCAAATAACAAAACTCAATAGGAGGAATATTATGCGTAAATTTTTTCATTTGTTTTGTACTTTTGTAATTATCGGAATGTCTTTCGTGGGATGTAGTAATAACACGGGTACTCCATCTTCAACGGAAATGGTTGATGGAAACCAAAGCAGTCAGAATGAGGTTTCCGTTGACGAGCCAAAAGATGATTCGATAAGCAGTCAGGATGATATTCCTGACATCTATATTTATACAACGGAGGATCATATTTTTCCGATGTCCGAAAGTACCACAGTGGACGGCATTATTTATCAGGTACTGGATTGCAAAGTGACATCTGAGTTTGGAAACAGGAATATGGAAAACCTAAATTACTTTTTTGGGGACGATGGAATAGATAGCAGTGGCAATCTTATCAATGATGAAAGTTATGTTTTTCTTACAATCCAGTTTACCAATACAACAGATTCTGAGATAGAGATTTTGAGGAATAGTAAAGGGATTTATTTTTTGGATAAGGATTATATTATTCGTGATTATACCTGTGAAAGTGTTTATATTGATGAATATTGGTCTGGCGGAACAGCCAGTGAGGTTTTCCACTATAAGCTGGCATCAGGCGAATCCATTACCAGTGAACTGGGATGGGTAGTTGATAACCAGATGCTGGAAAAATACACTCCATATTATTCTATGAAGCTGGATGACTCCACAACAGATTTCGGAGGGGCAACAGATACAGATGCTGTCTTTATTAAGCTGAAATACTAAATTGATTTAAGTGAGATAACAGATATGAAGCGATATTTAAATATGGAATTGAAGCGGGCTTTTTTGAATAAGCGAATGGTCTTGGCATTGTCCTTTGGGGTGCTTTTAAGTATATGGCATTATTTAGGGTATATTTTCCCATTACGCAACTACATTATTGCAGGAGCGTACCCTTTATCAGCATATAACAAATGGCTTGGCGGTGAATGTTATTCTCTGCAATCTTCCCTATTTTATATGCTGCTTCCTATTCTTTGTGCACTCCCGTATGGAGATAGCTGGGTATATGACTGTTTAAGCAGCATAGGTGGGCAGGCAATCATACGAGGTGGGAAAAGGGCGTTTGTGCTGACCAAGATGCTGGTTGCATTTATGACCGGAGCCGTAATCGCTGTGCTGCCATTATTGTTTGACTTTGTGTTGACGAGCAGTACACTCCCGGCAATTACTCCAAAAGTCGGTCTTGGACTTTCTCCCATCGGCACTGGAGCTTTGCTGGGGGATTTATTTTATACCCATCCATTGATATATGTATTGATTTACATAGGTATTGATGGTCTGTTTTTAGGAGTACTAAATACTTTTTCTATTGCAGCAAGGATATTTACTGCCAACAAATATATGAGTCTTTTATTACCCTTTATCTGCTATATGGCTATTCATAGTGCAGGAACGACCATCTATCATTTTGAAATTTGCCCATCTGGCTTTTTGCGTCCGTGTCAGCAATTTGAAACCACGTGGGAAATTCTGATTATTGAAATCATGTTTATGATGACTGTCAGCTTGTTGGCTGCAAGAAAATACATACGGGAGGAGCAAGGTCTGTTATGAAGCAATCAAGGAGTTTTATGCATCTGATTTTATATGACATCCGTTATTCTTTTAGAAAAAACCGGATAAAGTGGTTCTTTACAGTTTCAATTCAACTCTGGCTGTGTATTCGTTCGTTTCAAGAAGTTTCATTTTATGGTTCTTATGATTATTTGTCTGAACTGTGGCCGGTTATGAGCGGAGCAAGCGAATATATTTTATCTGAGGACAGCGCCTTCCAATTGCCCGCCTGCTGGTTTTTATTTCAGATTTTTCAATTTTTCCTCATAGGTTTCTATTCTGAGAGTGAGTTGAATTTTGGAAATGGTCAGGCATTGATCCGCACACATACAAGAGAAATGTGGTTGGCCAGCAAGTTCATCAGTGTGATTGTCAATATCGTTTCATATTATGGATGCTTTTTAGTGGTTCTGCTGATTGGAAACACAATTCACGCTGGAAAAGTCATTCCTGAAAATGGAATGATTGGCCTTGCTGGTATTCCTATTTTTCATAAAAGTATTTGGGAAGTTTGGTCTGCCTTCATTATTCTACCCTTGCTGGTATCAGTCACGTTGGGGGAAATTCAGGTTGTCCTATCGCTGTTCTTAGACCCTGTGATTTCTTTTATGGCTGTTGTGGGTTTTATGGTCATATCCGTCTTTTGGATGCATCCTTTTTTGATTGGGAACTTTTCCATGCTGTATCGGCAGGAATGGGTTTCTGGCAAACCTGAAATGTCGGTAGATATTGGTATTATATTATGCTTTGTTTTGCTGATTGCAACTTTTACTTTTGGTATTATCATGTTTCGGAAAAAGGATATACTGCCTGCAGAATAGCAATAGATAGGAGACGTAAAATGGTAATCAACATAGAAAATTACACAAAAAAGATTCAAGGAGCTACTGTTCTTGACCATGTCAATTTGTATTTGGAGAGTGGCAGTATTTATGGACTTCTTGGGCGGAATGGATCGGGAAAAACGATGCTAATGAGGGCAATTTGTGGACTGATCCATCCCACGGAAGGTGAAATCACCATTGATGGAGCCAAGCAGTGGAAAGACTTTTCTTATCCTGGCGATTTGGGTATGCTGATTGAAACACCGGCATTTTTGCCAGACTATACAGGATATGAGAATTTGAAAATGCTGTCATCCATCCGAAAGAGAATTAAAGCTGAAGATATTCGGCGCTCTATTGAAAGAGTCGGATTGAATCCGGACGACAAAAGAAAAACGGGAAAGTATTCTCTTGGAATGCGGCAGCGGTTAGGGATAGCCTGCGCCATTATGGAGAATCCTCGTCTGTTGATACTTGATGAGCCCTTCAACGGCCTCGATGTTGACGGTTATGACCTGATGAAGAATATTATTTTAGAGGAAAAAGAGAAAGGAACACTGATTGTTTTAGCATGTCATGACAGGGGGGAATTGGATAATCTGTCGGATGTGATTTTCAAAGTAGAACAGGGACAAATTTCTTTGTACCACAGAAAGTGTGATGAACAATGAAAAAATATATCACTTTGCTTGATGTCATGATCGTTGCTTTTTTATGGTTTTTTTGTGTTTATAGGGGTATTGTTCTTCGCAGCAATTATCCTGACCCGCAAATCAGCACATATCAATATGGAGAAACAATATCCCTTGACAACTATCTGATAACTTTCAGCGGATGGAGATGGGGAGACGATGCCTTGATTGAGAAAGAAATTCCGGATTATCAATACCACTATGCTGATGTGGCTGGAAATGCGTATGATGTCCGCGTGGGATTTATAGAATTTACTGTTGGAAAAATTTCTGAGGGTGAGGAGATTTTGGATCTTACGAATGTATATTTTTCATCCGGAGCCTGGGGGAATCAATTTGATATGGAGTTGTTTTATCTGTTGAATCCGGGAAAGAATTTTATGACAATAAAATTGGATGCTGGCGAAGAACAACAGGTGATTGTTCCGCTTGTAATGATTGAAGCACAATTTACAGAATCACAGTGGGAGTATATTGATGATAGACAAATTTATATTGATCTTCAGTATTATCCTGAACAATACCAATTTGTTTGTCCTCGGTAATGCTGACTTTTATATCAATGTCGAAGCAGCAGTTTTGAGGTTTTCTAATTTTTTAAGAAAACACGCTGAAACATGAGGTAAAATATTCGTAAACGAAAGCCCAAAATATTGAACGATAGAATAAGTAAATCAAAATATTAAGTTTTACACATCAAGGTGTATCAAAACGAAGTAAAAAACTTCAATGCGATACACTTTTTTATGTCGAATTTTGACCGCTTTTAGCTTAACTTTACCGTTTCATGTATGGCTGTTTTGAGAGCATGGATTTTTGTGTCTGCCACACTTGGTTCATCAGTTCCTTTGCTTGTTTTACATCGGCGGCATAGACGTTTCCTGTGGGAGATGATTTATGCAAACAGGATATACCGAAAATCTGATTGGAGAATTATTCTCATTGACATTCAGTGATTCAAATGGAAAATATACACCTTCCACAATAGAAATAACCGTAGTAGAGTAGTCGGAAATCAGATTGGAAAAGTTCTTGATTTGGGATTGACTTTTAGGCGTTCTTATGGTAACATATAAAGCGTTTGTAAGCGAATCCTACGAATGAAAGAGGATTTAATCCTACGAATGTATGTAATATGTCCAGTATGTATCGGACTTCACGAGGTCTGCCCTAGCAGTTGGTAGAGCAGAGGACTGAAAATCCTCGTGTCACTGGTTCGATTCCGGTTCTGGGCATTTTGTTATGCTTAATTTTAAGAATCAGTACACGTTCAAATGTTATTGATACCACAGAAAGTAAGGGGCTGTATGAAAAAAATTTTAAGCGAAAAAGGGTGTTGCTGTATTTTTAATATTTTGGCCATTCTTATGTATGCAGTGTTTTTTTATTATGGTCTTGGATTGACGGGGGAGAATAATGCTAATTTAGGAGATGAATTTATATATTTTAGGACAGAGTCCGTTATTTTAAGTGCTTTTTGGATCGGTGTGGCTATAAGCTGTCTTTATTTCATTGGGAAAGTTTCTGAAAGATTTAAAAGCTTTAAGAGTAGAAATCTTTTATTGGCAATTGTCTGCATTTTATCTGCGATTATCAGTTTTTTATGGATTTTTAACAGTAAGACGGAACCGTTTTCGGATCAATTATTGATCTGCTATTATGCAAATGATTTCAATCATGGAGATTACTCCGCTTTGCAGAGAGGAGGCTATGTAGCGTTATACCCTCAGCAATTGGGTATGATTACGCTTTTACGTTTCTTATTTTATTTTTTCGGGACAGAAAACTATATGGCATTTAAATGTTTATCTGCAGCATCGGTTCCTTTGCTTGTTTTCTCCGGCTGTAAAGTAGTCCGAATTCTATCGGACGATAATGTGAAAGCAGAGATATATTATTTATTAGCAGTTCTTTTTTGCTTTCCAATGTATGTATATACTTCATTTGTCTATGGTGATTTAATTTCTACATCCATATGCATGTTTAGTGTGTGGATGTTTTTGTCCTGTTTAAAAAAGATTCATTGGGGGAAATTGCTATCCTTCGGTATTTCTATAGGGATTGCAGTTCAACTGAGAAAAAATGTATTAATCTTAGTGGCAGCACTAGGTATTGTGGTATTGGTAAAATTATTGTTCGGCAAATGTTGGAAATGCTTTATTGTAGGCGTGACGCTGGTTTTTGGAGTTTTGTTTTTTCATTTGGCAATATGGTGGGGGTATCATGATGTCCGACCGGATGATGCTACGGCAATACCGGCTTCTTTATTTATATCAATGGGGTTGAATGATGATTATGGACATCCGGGATGGTATAATGATTATCATTATGCAACATTTAAGGAACTAGATTATGATACGCAGGCAGCAAATGCAAAGGCTTTTGGTGACTTACAGCTGTATTTTGATTATTTTATGCGTGAGCCTGATAAAATGGTGGACTTTTTTGTAAGAAAAATGAATTCACAGTGGAATGCGCCAATGTATCAGTGTATTGTAATGAATTCCAGTATAGTTGACAAGCAGCCTGCTTTAATACAAAATATATATCAATTTGGCAGAGTGGAGCAGCTGATTGAATTTTACATGAAGGTGTATCAGCTTTTGCTGTATGGCGGTATTCTTTTTCTGCTGGCAGTTGAGAGAAAAAATTATTTCAGAATAGAAAAATATGTATTATTGATAGCCGTTTACGGCGGCTTCCTTTTTTCCATGATATGGGAGGCAAAGACCAGATATATATTTCCATATCTTTTGATGCAGCTTCCCTATATGGCAATTGGCATTAAGGAAATTGTAAATATGCTGGAGAAGAAGATCAAATTTCGCGGCGGAAATAAAGCAGGATGAAAAATGTGTTTTGAGAATGTGTTTAACAAAATACGAGGATTGAGTATTTTGTATGTAAGAGCAATTATTATAAGAGAATGATGGTGATCTTTTTCCTGTGTGCGGTATTGAAATAAATGAGAGATAATGGCAGGCAAGCGCGAAATCATCTTTTTTTCGATTTCTGTGCATCTGTTGCTGTAAACGGAATGAAAAGTAACGATAAAGCGCCAAAAGACTCAAAATTAGTCTTTTTGGTGCTATTTTTTTATTGAAAATCATGCTATAATTTTTTCTGTATAGAGTGGTGAAAGGATATATGGTATTCCATTTGAAATAGAACATATATTGTGTGCTGATTGCATTGTTTTCAGCTTCTTATTCTAAATATAAGCAGAAGTTCAATGAACGCGAATTATAAATTGCGGAATGAATTTATAGGTGTATTAATGAGTCAGCGGATGGAGAAATACAATGGGAGTGAATAGAAAACGCAATTTAGAAAACAAAAATGAAGGAAGCCATCGTAAGAACAAGAAAGCTTATAATAGGAATGAAACGAGAGAAAATTCCGAAAAAGCAGAGAGAAGGTCTAAAGAGCAAAAAAATAATACAGAAAATATAAATATAGACGCAGAGACCAAGGAAGAGATTATAGCTAGTCAAGATAAAAGCATGGAGTATGAAAAAACAAATATAATGAAACGGAAAAACATTGTAGAAACTAAGGAAGAAAAAGCACTAAACAAAGAAGAGATCACAGAAACTAAAGAAGCAAAAACAGTATCTAAAGAAAAAATCGCAGAAACTAAGGAAGAAAAAGCACTAAACAAAGAAGAGATCACAGAAACTAAAGAAGCAAAAACAGTAAATAAAGAAGAAATCGCAGAAACTAAAGAAGTAAAAACAGTAAATGAAGAAGAGATTGCAGAAACTAAGGAAGACAAAACAGGAAACAAGGAAGAAAACAAGAGGAAAGAGAAGACGAAAACAGAATATAATTGTGAAATTACAGGGAGAAAAACAGAAACCGCGGACAATAAAGTTGAAAATACGCAAAGTAAAAAAGAAATTATAGAAGACAAGGAAATGGGTACGGAAGAAAAACGAAAATCTGCCAAAAAAACGAGAAAGATTCTGATTCCCATTGGTATCTTTATGTTTTTTTTGGTTTGCTGCTGTACCTATGTGGCAATCGCACTTCCATATCAAAATAAGTTTTTACCGGGAACTTGGATCAACGGAATAGAGTGTTCGGAATTGGAGGAAGCGCAAGTTGTAGAACTAATCGAAAACCGATTAAAGACATATTGTTTGGAAGTTACTGGCCGCAACTATTCGGACGGTACAACGGAAACACTGCTTGGCCGGATTACGGCGGAGGACATTCAACTTACTTACAGTGAAAATAGTCAGGACGCAGTGAATGCTCTTTTGAATGGGCAGAATATCCTCACATGGGCCTATCGAAAATTGTCGGATAATACATATAATTTTCAATTGGCTCAAGACGTATCATATGATGAGGAACTGCTTAAAAAGATTGTGAGCCGGTGGGAGGCATGTCAAACCGGTAATATGGTGGCTCCCCAAGATGCACATATCAGTGATTATTCCGAGAAATATGGCGGATATCAGATTATTCCTGAAGTGGAAGGAACGAAATTTGATATAGAACAGCTTTTGGAATTACTGGATGTAGCTATTATTTCTCAAGAAGCATCTTTTGACTTGGATGAAGAGAATTGCTATGAGGAGCCGTTAGTCAGAAAGGAGGACGAGGTGCTGACCGAACCCGTGGAAACGGTAAATAAGTGGCTTGGTGCCGAGATTACATATGATTGGAATGACACGGAAATTATTGTAGGCAAGGAACTGCTGAGAGAATGGATTTCTATGGAAAAAAGCGGTCCTGTATTGGATGAGGATGCCGTGGCGGCATTTGTGGAGGAACAGGCAAAGGAATACGATACTTACGGAAAGAGAAGAAACTTTATTACAACATTAGGAGTGGAATTATCTTTGCCCAGCGGTTATTATGGCTGGCTGACGGACAAAGAGGCGGAGACAAAAGAGCTGACGGAGTTGATTTATCAGGGTAAAGTAGTTTCGCGGGAGCCGATCTATGCCAGCACGGCCAGACAGAAGGGGATGAGTGATATCGGCAGCTCTTATGTGGAAGTGGATTTGACACACCAGCATCTTTACCTCTATGAAGGCGGTTCCGTAGTATTTGAGACAGACTTTGTGTCCGGAAGTATGTCGTCTACTCCGGATTGTGTCACCCCGGAGGGCGTGTTTGGAATAAGCTATAAAACTACAAATGCAGTGCTTCGCGGTGCAAACTATGTAACACCGGTAAATTATTGGATGCCGTTTTACGGAAACTTCGGTATGCACGACGCCACATGGAGAAACGAGTTTGGCGGACAGATTTATATAGAAAACGGCTCTCATGGATGCGTAAATCTTCCTCTGGATGCGGCGGCCGCAATCTATGAGCATATGTCTACGGGTTTTCCGGTTATTTGTTATTATTATCAAGTGGATCCCTTAGCCGATCAAAATGCGGATGAGGAATGGGAGAATGAGGATGAAGATGATGACGAGGAGTAGGAGAAATGTCAGAGCCAATTAGGAAAAAGCGTACATCAAAACAAGCGGAAAAATGGAAGAGAGAGCTTGAACGCCACCGGGAGATACAGCGGCAGATCAGGGAAAGCGCCGATGATATTTTACAATCCTATAATTTTCGAAGAACCAGACAACATATTCAACATGGTGATATGACGGTGAATGAGCATGTATTGAATGTGGCAAGATACAGTGTGGAACTCAGCGAGCGGCTTCATATACCATGTCATCGGAAGGATTTGATCCGGGGAGCTTTGCTTCACGATTATTTTCTCTATGATTGGCATGAACCGCATAAAAGTAATCCGTTAAAGCTGCATGGCTTTTTCCATCCGGGAATTGCTTTGCGAAATGCCCTTGAAGAATATAATCTGACAGAAAGAGAGAAGGATATCATTAAAAAGCATATGTGGCCTCTGACGGTGGTGCCGCCCATGTGCAGGGAAGCGTGGATTGTGACAACAGCAGATAAGTATTGTTCGCTGATGGAAACCTTTCATTTTCATAAAGGGCACGGTGTGCTGCGGAAAAAATTAAGGGAAAGTTAAATTGGAACATTTATTTGACAAACTAACGGAATACGGGCAGGAAAATGTATATCCTTATCATATGCCCGGACATAAGCGCCGAGGCTGGGGAAGGCTTCCCGAAGATATGTATCTAAGGGACATTACGGAGATAGAAGGTTTTGATAATCTCCATCAGCCTGAGGGTATTTTGAGGGAGCTCCAAAACCACGCCGCCGTTCTGTATGGATCAGAGGAATGCTTTTATCTGGTAAACGGGAGCACTTCGGGGATCTTAAGTGCGGTAAGTGCAGCGCTTCCTTCCGGCGGGCATATTTTAATGGCACGAAACAGTCATAAAGCGGCCTATCATGCTGCATACTTAAGAAATTTAACCGTATCGTATCTATATCCTCCGATGATGGAAGAATACGATATTTTCGACGGGATACGTCCGGAGCAGATCGGTGAAGCGTTGGAGATGGAGCCGGATATCGGTGCAGTGCTGATTGTCTCTCCCACGTATGAAGGACGTATTTCCGATATAAGAGGGATCGCGGAGGCGGTTCATAAGAAAAATATACCGCTGATTGTGGATGAAGCACATGGTGCACATCTTGGTTTTACGAATGATTTTGCAGAGAACGGCTGTCAGGCCGGCGCCGATTTGGTAATACACAGTGTACACAAAACGCTGCCTTCTTTAACACAAACGGCATTGCTTCATGTAAGCGGCAGTCTGATTGATCGCGATCTGCTCCGCCGTTTCCTGCATATTTACCAGTCCAGCAGCCCATCCTATTTGTTGATGGCAAGTATTGACAATGCGCTGCAATATATAGAGGAAACAGGCGAGGATGTGTTTGCTACATTTGCGGGAAAGTATAAAAAGATGCTTTCCGGTTTGAGAGCATGTAAGCATTTACGTTTTTTGCCTTTGGAGCATGGAAAGCAGGATGTGGGAAAGCTTTTGATTTCTACAAAAATGTCAAATATTTCAGGGAAGCAGCTGTATGATATCTTGTTAAAGGAGTATTGTCTGCAGCTTGAAATGGCGGCGGATACGTATGCACTTGCTATGTTTACGGTGAATGATGCAGAGGAAGGATATGAGCGTATGGAATCGGCTCTCTTGCAGATTGATGCCACATTGACAAGTGCAGGAACGGAAGAGAAAGGGATTTCCGGTGCAAGACTGCTTACCGATGAGAGAATCTGTTCCGTGGGAAAGCGGTTTCCTGTGGAAACGTCAATTTCTCATGAAGGGCAGCCGCTGTCTCGTGCATGGGATGGCAGAAAGCGCTATGTGGAATTATGGGAGAGCGTGGGCTGCCGTGCGGGAGAATTTGTGAACCTTTACCCTCCGGGAATACCTCTGTTGGTTCCGGGGGAAAGGATAACGCCGCAGCTTCTTGCTGTTGTCAGGCATTATTTAGACACCGGATTGAATATAGAGGGTCTGGGAGAAGAGAAGCCGGAAACCGAGGAAGAAGGGCTGGGGCAATTGCAGGCCGGAGAAGAAGGAAGAGAGAAGCCGGAAACCGTGGGAGAAGGGCTGGGGCAATTGCAGGTCGGAGAAGAAGGAAGAGAGAAGCCGGAAACCATGGGAGAAGGGATTGGGCAATTGCAGGCCGGAGAAGAAGGAAGAGAGAAGCCGGAAACCATGGGAGAAGTGGTTGGGAAATTAGAAGCCGCAGAAGAAAGAATTCAGGGATATCATGTAAAAAGAAAAAAGGCATGGATTTGCATCTTGGATGAACGTAAACCAAGGAGTTGAATTTTTATGATAGCATTCGGATGTATTGATACAGACAGCGTCACATGACTCACTGTCTGCAACAATAAAGATATATTTATAATGGGGAAAGAGAGAGGATTTATATGAGAAGAACAAAAATTATCTGTACCATAGGGCCTGCCAGTGAAAGTGAGGAGCGATTGCGTGAATTAATGCTTGCCGGAATGAATGTGGCAAGATTTAACTTTTCGCACGGTACACATGAGGAGCAGAAAGTAAAATATCAACGCGTTTTAAAAGTTCGGGAAGAGCTTGGACTTCCGGTGGCAACTCTTTTGGATACCAAGGGACCGGAGATTCGCTTGAGAGATTTTGAAGGCGGAAGAGTGGAATTGAAGGCGGGGCAACGTTTTGTTCTGACTACGGAAGAAATGTTAGGCACCTCCGAGAAGGCGGCAATTTCTTATAAAAATTTAAAAGATGATATTTCAGTGGGCACTACCATTTTAATTGATGACGGTCTGATTGAAATGGAGGTGGAAGAAATTTCCGGTGAGGAAATCGTGTGCAAAGTTATCAATGGCGGTTTTGTTTCCAATCATAAAGGTGTAAACGTACCCGGTGCCGTTCTATCCATGCCGTATATCAGTGAAGTGGACAGGGCCGATATTCTCTTCGGTATTGAAATGGGATTCGAATTTCTTGCTGCTTCTTTTGCCAGAACGAAAAACGACATTGAAGAAATTCGTAGTATTTTGAAGGATAAGGGCAGTGATATGAAAATCATTGCTAAAATCGAAAATATGCAGGGAATTCAGAATTTGGAGGAAATTCTGGAGGCTTCCGACGGCATTATGGTCGCAAGGGGCGATATGGGTGTGGAAATTCCCCTAGAAGAGGTTCCGGCCTTTCAGAAGAAGATGATTAAAATGGCCAACGCTCAGGGAAAGCACGTAATTACGGCAACCCAGATGCTGGAGTCCATGATCAAGAATCCCAGACCCACCAGAGCGGAAGCCACGGATATCGCCAATGCGATTTATGACGGAACCACTGCAATTATGCTGTCAGGGGAGAGCGCTGCCGGACAGTATCCCGTGGAGGCGGTAAAGACAATGGCGAGAATTGCCGCCAGTACGGAAGAGGATATTGATTACCGTGGCAGAATGAAGCAATACGATACGGTGGATCGAACGGATATCACAATGGCAATCGCTTATTCCACCTGTACAGCCGCTGCCGATTTAAACGCTTCGGTTATCATTACCGTTACTATGTCCGGCTTTACCGCGGAGGCCATTTCCCGTTTTAAGCCTGTGTGTCCTGTTATCGGCTGTACCGTAAATGACAGAGTATGTAAGCAGCTGAACCTATTGTGGGGCGTCAATCCTTTGCTCATCGGACGCAAGGAGACCAGCGACGAATTGTTTGCGGCGGCGCTGGAGGAGGCTAAGAAGGCTGGATATGTAAAGCAAGGTGACACGGTTGTCATTACAGCAGGCGTGCCTCTGGGCATTGCCGGTAAAACGAACATGATTCATGTAGTTGAGGTAGAGTAAGTGTGGGAAAAATAGTATACCTGATGGGGAAAAGCTCTTCGGGAAAGGATACGATTTTTAAAAGGCTGTTGGCAGATGGCACGCTGGATTTAAAAACTGTCGTGCCATATACCACCAGACCCATCCGCAGCGGAGAGCGGAACGGAACGGAATACTTTTTTACGGATGAGGACGGATTTCTGAAGCTGAAGGCAGAAGGCAGGATCATAGAGGAACGTACATACCAGACTTTTCATGGGCTTTGGCGTTATTTTACATTGGATGACGGACAATTTCGATGGGACGGACAGGATTACATTATGATAGGAACCTTGGAAGCTTATTTGAAGGTGAAGGATTATTTTGGAGAGGACAAATTGCTTCCTGTTATGATAGAATTAGATGACGGGGTCCGGCTGGAGCGTGCACTAAACAGGGAAAGAAAACAGGCATTTCCTAAGTATGAGGAGATGTGTCGTAGGTTTTTGGCGGACAGTGAGGATTTCTCGGAGGAGAAAATCCGTCAGGCGGGCATTGACCGCCGCTTCCGGAATGACGATTTGGAGAAATGTCTGGCGGAAATTACCTCATATATTATGCAGGCAAGGGAATCTGATCCGATACGTTAATTCCAAAACATCTCAAAGCCGTTTGTTTTTGTTTGAAAACAGCTGCTTTTGGGTGTTATTGCGGGCGCCAAGTTCAATAATCCTCTTGCAAGCGAGCTTGCATCGGACTTTTTGACCTTTTGAAAAGGACATCATAATATTGTATTACACATGTATTTTATTTCCTGCCGGAGGAATAAGAGTACAGGAATAAAAAATATTTCAGAAACGGGCAGATGTTTGTTTCCAGCTGTTAAATCATCCAAGATATGACGATATAAGTAATAGAGAGACAGATAACCGCGGGGGCAAAAACAAAAAGAGAAGTATAATCGAGCACCCAAAACGAAAAGAGAAGTATAAACAGGCACCCAAAACGAAAAGAGAAGTATAAGCAGGCACCCAAAACAAAAAGAGAAGTATAATCGAGCACCCAAAACGAAAAGAGAAGTATAAACAGGCACCCAAAACAAAAGAGAAGTATAAACAGGAAGAGATATATAGTTCATCGCCATAAACAGGAAGGAACGGAGGAGGCAGGCGCATGGAAATTAAGGTAGGACAGGTGAACCAGCCGGCACCGGTGGAGCAGGTGCAGACCAGCCAGCCTGCGGACGGCACATTTAAATTTATGCTGGCCAGCCACGTGGAGGAGGCGGAGCTTCAGGCTAGACTGCAGACGTTGATGGAGGAAATCACCATGCAGGGAGAGAAGCTTTCCAAACGCCGGGACGTAAAAGATATGAAGCACTATAGAGGGCTGGTAAAGGAATTTATGAATGAGGTAGTGACCAGATCCCATTCTTTTTCCAGAGAGAATTTTCTGGACAGGAGGGGACGCCATAGAGTATATGGCATTATCAGGCTGGTAGACGAGAATTTGGATCAACTGGCGCAGGAACTGATGAAGGATGAGAAGGACAATATTGCAATCCTCAATAAGATCGGAGAAATAAGAGGATTGCTTTTGGATATATTTACTTGACGAGTTCTTTAACGAACAAAAGAGGGGGATGGCAATGGCGGGTTTTCAGGATATCATCGGACAAGAACAGATTAAGGAGCATATGCGTAATGTCCTTACTACAGGGAAAGTTTCCCATGCGTATATTATAAACGGGGAAAAATCTTCCGGTAAGGAATTTATCGCCAGAGTATTTGTCATGGCGCTGCAATGTGAAAAAGGCGGCGCAGAACCTTGTCAGGAGTGTCGGTCCTGCAAACAGGCGCTTTCCGATAATCACCCCGATATTATAAGGGTGACACATGAGAAGCCAAATACCATTTCCGTGGAGGATATCCGCAGACAGGTGAATAATGATGTGGCAATCAAGCCTTACAGCAGTCCTCACAAAGTATACATCATAAATGAAGCGGAGAAAATGACGGTTCAGGCGCAGAATGCGTTGCTGAAAACATTGGAAGAGCCGCCGGAATATGCGGTGATTCTGCTTTTGACAGCTAATGTAAATTCATTGCTGTCTACGATTTTGAGCCGCTGTGTGGTTTTTAATATGAAACCGGTGGCGGACGAGCTGGTAAAAAAATTTCTGATGCATGAGATGATGGTTCCGGATTACAAGGCGGAAATCTGTGTCGCATTTGCAAGAGGAAATATCGGAAAAGCCAAGGCTCTGGCGGCCAGTGAAGAGTTCGAAAATGTGAAGTCGGAAGCACTGTCTCTTTTAAAATACATCAATGAGATGGAATTAAACGAAATGATTTCAGCTATAAAGAAAATTACCGAATATAAGCTGGAAATCAATGACTATTTAGACATTATAGCCATCTGGTATCGGGATGTTTTGCTGTTTAAGGCAACCAATGATGTGAATCATCTGGTATTCCGGGAGGAAGTTCAGGCGCTGAGAAAGACGGCACAGCATTGCAGCTATGAGGATATTGAGAATATTATTGAGGCTCTGGAGAAAGCAAAAAAACGTTTGGATTCCAACGTGAATTTTGAATTGGCAATGGAATTGCTGATGCTGACCATTCAGGAAAACAGCTAAAGCCTAGAACGCTGCGCCGCTCAGGGTGTCTGCCGTATGGTATCAGGATAAATTTTTATGGCGGATTTAAAGTGTGGCTGCGTCGGCAGCGGTAAGCGTGTATGACGGCGGTGTGGGTGGAAGCAGCGAAATTCGTTTAGGAGCGGGAACCGTTATCCCGAGATTGTGAAAGACAATGCGGAAATAATAAGTGACCCGAGTCTGATCTATCCCGGAATGGTATTCCGGACAGTGCAGGAATGCTATATTCCCACAGGGGACGAACCTCATTATCAGGGAATCAATTCGCCCCATGGCTGGACGGTGGGATTCGTGGAAGAAGGCGACTTTTGGGCGAATTACACATTGTTTGGCGGCGGGGTAAGATGCATTGTCTGCATGGAGCAAAGCAGACAGGAAAAAATCGTTCTTGCCACAGAGGACTGGGCAGACTGTAAACAAAACATACGGAATTATGCGGAGGAGCAGTATGGGAACACGGTAAACGATTTGGATTTCGAACGGTATCAGCCGGAGCAGAGGAAAAGTATTTATATTTATTCTTATGTATATCGTTTTGATTTATCTGACTACGGAGCGGATAACAGTCTGGAGATCTGCGTATGCTCCGGATTGAAATTGACGGAACATAGTCAGGCAGAATTTATAGGTTTTGCCTATGAAGACGGGATACAGGACTATGTGCGCTGTGTGACGGCGGCTTATGAAGAGAGAACTTCCGGAGGATTCTCCAATATGGCCATTTCACCTGAAGAAAGCTGGCCGGCGGAGGGATTGTTCAATTCTTTTTCTTGGATTCACGGTTTTCATGACGAGAAACTCAGGGAGGCGCTTGACATTCCTCCGGAAGGGCAGAGTGCCGGAGAGTCACTGCTGGATCGGATGAACGACAGAGAAATACTTAAGGAACAAATTTTGTGAATAGTTCGCGCAGGCCTGTCAGGAAGCGAATGCAAACGGTAATGCATTTTGGTAATTGAAGTAAATTAGCTTGAAACAGGTGGCTTTTTGCAGAAGGATATGATAAAATAGCAGTCGGTAGCGCGAAAAGTACTTGCTGTGGTGTACAGCCGATTGGGAAAAGTGAGGCGCAGAGTCGCCGATGAGGTGGATAGATGATTAAAGTAATCGGAGTAAGATTTCGTACAGCGGGCAAAATATATTTTTTTGACCCTTTGCAGTTTACTATAGAAAGAGGCGACCATGTGATCGTGGAAACCGCCAGAGGTATCGAATACGGTACGGTAGTATCCGGTATAACGGAAGTGGAGGAGGATAAAGTAGTTCAGCCTCTTAAGCCGGTGATCCGTCTGGCTAACCAGCGGGATATGGAGCAAGAAGCCGGAAATAAGGACAAGGAAAAAGAAGCGTTTCAAATCTGTTTGGAAAAGATTCAAAAACATGGTTTGGAGATGAAACTTATCGATGCGGAATATACCTTTGATAACAATAAAGTTCTTTTTTACTTTACCGCGGACGGGCGCATAGATTTTCGTGAGTTGGTAAAGGATTTAGCAAGTGTATTTAAGACCAGAATTGAGCTGCGCCAGATCGGTGTCCGGGATGAAACGAAGATAGTAGGGGGAATCGGTATCTGCGGGCGTCCTTTATGCTGTCATAGTTATTTGTCGGATTTTGTTCCGGTATCTATTAAAATGGCTAAAGAGCAAAATCTTTCTTTGAACCCTACCAAGATATCCGGAGTCTGCGGAAGGCTGATGTGCTGCCTGAAGAATGAGGAAGAGACGTATGAGGAATTGAACCGCAGGCTGCCCGGTATCGGGGACCATGTCACTACCGAGGACGGGTTAAAGGGGGAGGTGCAGAGTGTCAATGTACTTCGCCAGCTGGTAAAGGTAGTGGTGGATATAGGGGATGAAAAGGAAATACGGGAATATGAGGTAAATCGGCTTTCTTTCAAACGCAGGCATGGCAGAAAAGAAAATGTGGAACTTTCCAAGGAAGAGTTGAAAGAATTGGAGCGTTTGGAAGAGGAGGAAGCACAGGAGGTTCAGGAAAACGAAGGCAGGCATGACAACGGTCAGTCTCGCAACGGTTTCCGTCAGGACAGACAGAGGGAGGAGACCCATCCGGAGAACGGCCAGTCTCGCAACGGCTTCCGTCAGGACAGACAGAGGGAGGAGACCCATCCGGAGAACGGCCAGCCTCGCAACGGCTTCCGTCAGGACAGACAGAGGGAGGAGACCCATCCGGAGAACGGCCAGCCTCGCAACGGCTTCCGTCAGGACAGGCAGAGGGAGGAGACCCATCCGGAGAACGGCCAGTCTCGCAACGGCTTCCGTCAGGACAGACAGAGGGAGGAGACCCATCCGGAGAACGGCCAGTCTCATAACGGCTTCCGTCAGGGGAGGCAAGGGGAGGACTTGTATTCGGAGAATGACCGGTATGGCAGCGGCCAGCGTCAGGAAGAACAGGGTCAGGATAATGTTCGCTATAATGGTTATGACTCACAGGGAAGAAGCGGACAGAATCATCAGGATAACCGCCAGAGGCAGTATAACCGCCAGCGGCAGGACCACCATCGGCAGGACGGACAATATCAGGAAAATTACCAACGGCGTGATTATCATGAAGGGCAGCATAGAGAAGGGCAGAACAGACAGGATAACCGTCAAAGACAATACAACCGCCAGCGGCAGGACAGCCACCGGCAGGACGTTCAGCGTCAGGAGGGATATCAGCGCCGTGATTATAAGCCCAGATACCGCCATGATACCAGACCCCGGCAGGAAGGAAGGGCGGGACAGAATGACGGTCAGTCTTAAGGAAAACGAGAGAATAGACGATTTACAGCGTAATGGCTACCGGATCATTCAAAATCCGCAAAAATTTTGTTTTGGCATGGATGCGGTTCTCTTGACAGGTTTTGCGCGTGCGAGAGCGGCGGATGACCTGTTGGATTTGGGGACGGGGACGGGGATTATTCCGCTGCTTATGGAGGCAAAGTACGGCTGCAGACATTTGGTAGGCTTAGAGATTCAGGCGGAAAGCGCCGATATGGCTGCGCGCAGCGTGGCGCTGAACTGTCTTTCGGAAAAAATAGAAATTGTAACCGGAGATATCAAAGAAGCAGGCAATTTGTTCCCGTCTGCTTCTTTTGATTGCATTACCTGCAATCCGCCGTATATGATCGGAAACCACGGACTTACCAATCCGCAGGACGCCAAAGCAATAGCGCGGCATGAAATATTATGTACATTGGAAGATGTGGTGGGGCAGGCCGCCGTTCTGTTGAAGCCGGGCGGACATTTTTATCTGGTACACCGCCCTTTTCGGCTGGCGGAAATTATGGCAGTGCTGATTCGGTATAAATTGGAACCGAAGCGGATGCAGTTGGTGTATCCATATGTGGATAAGGAGCCTAATATGGTGCTTTTGGAGGCGGTGCGTGGAGGAAAATCCCGCATGAGAGTGGAAAAGCCGCTGATTGTTTTCAAGTCTCCCGGCGAGTATATGCCGGAGATACGGGATGTTTATGGATATTGAGTTGAAAGGACAGAGACATGTCAGGTACATTATATTTATGTGCAACCCCTATAGGCAATCTTCAGGATATGACGCCCCGCGTAGTGGAAACCTTGCGGACGGTAGATGTGATTGCGGCGGAGGACACGAGGAACAGCATTAAGCTGTTGAATCACTTTGATATTCATACTCCTATGACCAGCTATCATGAATATAATAAAGTGGAGAAAGGCAGGCAGCTCGTAAATCAGCTCCTCGCCGGACAAAATATTGCTCTTATCACCGATGCGGGAACCCCGGCAATTTCCGATCCCGGTGAGGTGCTGGTACAGTTGTGCTATGAGAACCAAGTGCCCGTGACTTCTTTGCCGGGTCCGGCGGCATGTATTACTGCCCTTACGCTTTCGGGGCTGTCCACAAGGAGGTTCTCCTTTGAAGGTTTTCTGCCGTCGGATAAAAAGGAGCGCAGAGAAGTGCTTCAGGAGCTGGCAGAGGAAAGCCGTACAATACTTCTCTATGAAGCGCCTCACCATCTGGTGAAAACACTGGGTGAGCTATATGATTCGCTGGGTGAGCGCAGAATAACGTTATGCAGAGAATTGACGAAAAAGTTTGAGACGGTTATGCCCACAACACTGGATAAGGCAATTCAATTCTATGAAAACGAAGCGCCTCGAGGGGAATATGTTCTGGTGGTGGAGGGCAGAAGCCGGGAGGAGAAGCAGAAAGAAGCAATTGCTTCTTGGCAGGCTGTGACTATCGAAGAACATATGGCGTATTATGAGAAGCAAGGGCTGGATAATAAATCGGCAATGAAGCAGGTAGCAAAGGACAGAGGGGTTGGCAAGCGAGAGATCTATGCATACCTGCACGGCGCCCAAACAGTCCCGGAACGGAATCTCTTCCCGGAACCGGGGCGCGTGAGAGAAGAGACGGAACTGGAATAAAAACAGTCTCGGAACGGAAGCGCCCGGAAGAGATTTAAGCCGCGGAAGCGGAAGAAATCTCTTCCCGGAATCAGGGCGCGTGAGAGAAGAGACGGAACTGGAATAAAAACAGTCTCGGAACGGAAGCGCCCGGAAGAGATTTAAGCCGCGGAAGCGGAAGAAATCTCTTCCCGGAATCAGGGCGCGTGAGAGAAGAGACGGAACTGGAATAAAAACAGTCTCGGAACGGAAGCGCCCGGAAGAGATTTAAGCCGCGGAAGCGGAAGAAATCTCTTCCCGGAATCAGGGCGCGTGAGAGAAGAGACGGAACTGGAATAGGAGATGATGCAGGTGGCTTCCGGGAATTGTGACGCATGTGTAAATTATGAGTATGACGAGGACTATGAGTGTTATTGCTGTATGGTGAATCTGGATGAGGATGAAATGTATCGTTTTTTATCAGGCGATCGGTGGGAATGTCCTTATTTTAGGCTGGATGATGAATACGGTGTGGTACGGCATCAGATTTGAGGGCGGAGCTGCGGGCTGCCGCTTTTTTGCATATATGCGGCCTATATATTGCTTCAGGGATTTAGGGGACAATGTAAGAAATTTGTAAGAAAACGCATTGTTGGTTTGTAAAAAAGGCAAGGTATTCTAATATCAGCCTAAGGAAACAGCTCCACAGGCAGCGCGGAAGCCGGTGAAATGACAAAAGCCGACATTTTGCACAAGATTGTATGCCGGACGGCGGAAATATGGAGGGAAGTATGAGTGAATGTATATTGGTCGTGGATGATGACAGGGAGATCGTGAAGGCCATCAGTATTTTGCTGGAGGGAGAAGGATTTCAGGTGCTGAAAGCTTATGATGGTCTGCAGGCATTGGATGTGCTATCCACCCATTCTGTCAGGCTGGTGCTTATTGATGTGATGATGCCGAAAATGGACGGGCTATCGGCGCTTATGCGTATCAGGGAGAAACAGAACATACCTGTTATCGTACTTAGCGCGAAAAGCGAAGACACAGACAAGGTATTGGGATTATCCATGGGGGCGGACGATTATGTGGCAAAGCCATACAACCCTCAAGAGCTGGCAGCCCGGGTGAAAAGCCAGCTCCGAAGATACACCTGTCTGGGAGATATCCATGCCGGAAGCAGAATCGGCGAAATCCGAAACGGCAGACTGCTTTACCGTACCGATGAGAAAATGCTGTATGCGGATGGAGAGCCGGTAAAGCTGACGGCAAAAGAAACCGGTATCATAGATTTGCTTATGCGCAATCCGGGCCGTGTCTTTCCGGCGGAGGAGATTTACCGCCGGGTATGGGAGGAAGACGCTTTTGCCTCGGAAAATACGGTGATGGTGCATATCAGGCGTATCCGCGAAAAATTGGAGCTGAATCCGAAAGAGCCAGAATATTTAAAGGTGGTGTGGGGAATTGGATACAAAATGGAAAAACATTAAAAATGTACTGAGTTTTACTGTCTTTTTTCTGGGAGTGAGCTTAACCTTGTGGAATACTTCCGGACTGTTGCAGCGTATGCCAAATGAAATGTCCCTGTGGACATCCGGAGAGCTGTTTGATAACGATTATCAGCAAAGCTGGAGCTTTCAAAATTATATCTCGAACCGGTTGGAGGACTTTTTGTCCATAGCTGTCAACGGTTGTCCGGAGGGCTGGAACTACTATGACTACTACTATAATGTCGGCGAATGTACTTCCGATGCTATTGGGGAAGAGGAAGTTATATTGCAAAGAGGTATAGAAGTATCGGAATATAGCAATGTGTATGAGGATTTCGAAGTATGGGAAGGGAACGATTGGGACGGCGAGTGGTATTACCAGTGGGAGGACGGGTACGATGATTGGGGAGACTGGTATGACTGGTATAACGGTGATATCCCAAAGGAGCCGGAGTCTATGACAGAGGAGCAGAGACAGAGGCTTGAGCAGCTGGAACAGCGGAAAGAGAAAATTGTGGCTAAGTATTTTGCTGCCATAGAGGGAAATTTGAACCTGCTTTACAGTATTTCCTATGACGGAGAACTGCTATATTCCAATTTTGACTTTCCGGAAGCGGACGGGAGTCTGCAGGCTCCGGAGGGGTATAATTTCCTGCTTTATTTTGACGGGGAAAAGGTCAGAATCGTGAAGGATGGTAAGGAAATCGATATTTACGGAGACGGCTATTACCGCGATGACGGACGGGACTGGTATGTTCCCGGCTATCGGAATTTCCCGGTCAGCGGGGATATGAAAAATGCCATAATATGTATGGCTGCGGCGGAGGAGCCTGTGTTATATACGACGGGAATGGATAGAAACGGCGGCTATCGCCAACAAGGCAATTCCTTGTACTGGATGCGGTATAACAGCATGATGGAAGGGAAACTCCTGCGTTGGAATATGCTCTGGCTTGCAGTGGGGCTGGCATTGCTGTTCTTTTCCTGTTTTTGCAGACAGGGGATCCGTGAATTTGCCGGAGGGATTGCCCGCATTCAAGGGAAAATATGGGTGGAATGTAAGGTATTGCTTCTGCTTGGCATATTATATCTTGCAATCAGGGAATATTTTGCAAGCGGCTATGGTTATAATATATGGTGGGAGCTTGCCTATGCATATGATAATAATATAGTGTGGGCCGCCAAAGAGCTGGGAGGAATGTTACTTTCCTTTTTGGGAGATCTTTCCTCTTTCTGGGTGGGATTGTTCTGGGTGATTTATTTTACGATAAATGACCTGAAGCATAACAAAAAGATTTGGAGTCATGGGGTGATTGCAAAATGCTGCCGTGTCGCTTCGGCCAAAGAGCTGAAGCTGACTTTATCCCGAAGAATGGCTCATCGGAATGCCGTTCTATTTGCGGCAATCATTGTAAGCGGCGTGGTGTTGCTGGCCGGTTCCGCGAGTTATGTGAACGAATATAGGCTGTGGAGGTATCAAGGTTACAATATATGGAAAATTTTTCTGCTGTGTATCTTGGTATGTAGCTGCCTGTTGCTTGTAGTTTATCTGGTGAGTGTAAAAAATATGAGAGCCGCAAGGGATTTGGAGGAGCTGTCGGAACGCATCCGTGAAATCTGCAAAGGGAATTACAGCGGCATTTACGGTGGGGGAACTTCAGAAGGAAATTATTCGGAACCGGTTACCGGTTCTATAGATATTTCTTCTCAAAATGCGGCGGCAAAAGCCGGAAACATTTTTGGCGGCGGGGAAGCCCAATGCAGCGACGGAACCTTGGAAAGAGACAATAGCGGATACTTTTCCGGCAGTGAATTGAGCGGCACTTTGGCACAGTTGGAAAATATCAGACAGGGCATGGCCGATGCGGTGGACGAGCAGATGAAGAGCGAGCGCATGAAGGTTGAGTTGATTGCCAATGTTTCCCATGACCTAAAAACGCCGTTGACTTCCATCATCAGTTATGTGCAGTTTCTGAAAGAGGAAGAAGGGCTGCCGGAGCATATTCAGGATTACGTGAAAATTTTGGACGAAAAGTCCCAAAGGCTGAAAAATATGGTTCAGGATGTATTTGCGGTGAGCAAAGCGGCGTCGGGCGAGCTTCCTATGAACATGGAAAAATTAGATTTCGGCAAGCTGCTGCGTCAGACCATGGCCGATATGGATGAAGAGATTCAAAACAGCAGAGTTTCCTTCCGCACGGAGCTGCCGGATGATCCGGTGATGATTGTGGCTGACGGGCAGAGAATGTACAGGGTATTCCAGAATTTGTTTCAGAATGCTTTAAAGTATTCTCTGGACGGATCCAGAGTATATGTGACGTTGAAGGCGGACGGTAATCTGGCGGTTGCCAGCGTGAAGAACACCTCTCACATGGAACTGGATGAGGATACGAATTTTACGGAGAGGTTTGTCCGGGGGGACAGGAGCCGGACCGATGGCGGAAGCGGTTTGGGCTTATCCATTGCCCAGAGTTTTACGGAGGCCTGTGGGGGACAGTTTGAACTGGAGTTTAATGCGGATTTATTTATTGTAAGCATTTTCTTCCAAATAGCGGCTGAATCCGGAGAGGAATCGTAACCGCGGCTTTTCTCAAAAAGCTTAGGACTGCAATGCATAATATAAATAGAGTCTTTTTATCGGCTTTTGCAGAATGCGATAAGGCTATGAGCTGTAGTATTAGAGTGCTTTTGGAAAATCATTTTCGGGATAAAACATTTTGACAGAATAATCTAAGAATGATTTATAATTTTCGGTCGGCAATGCAGTTTGCCGGCCGGATTTTGCTTTGTTAGGCTGTCGCCGCTTTTGCAAATAGATCTGATTAGAAGATATCTGCCTGAAAGACGCAATGGGTATGGTTTGCTTTGTCTTCAGCGGGTATATAATTTCGAAAAAGGGGATTTTCGAATTAAGAGAGCAGGTTGCCTTTTCCTGATATTTTCATTTATAGCATATTTTATCCAATCATAGAAAAATAGTATATTTTCTTTCGGAGGGTCAACAATAACCTTGTAAAAAAATAAAGGAGGTTATCCAAATGGCAAATATTTCAGAATTGGACTTGCAGAATCTGCGTCACTTAATCGGCGGTTATGACACCACCCATTGCAAGATGCAGGCATACGCGCAGCAGGCTACCGACCCTAAAGTAAAGCAGTTTTTCGAGAAAGGTGCAAAGTCTGCCATGGAAAACAAAGAACAGTTGATGAAGTTTTTAAATTAAGTAACGGTTCCGGGGATATAACAAATGACCCCAAGCGGCATGAGCTGTTGCAGACAGTAAAAGCAGCCGCGGACGATAGCTGGAATAGGAGGCAGATATGCAGGAGAAAGTTATGGTTGCAGATACCCTTGCCGGTATCAACGGAGAATTGACCCGGTATGCGGGGATGATTGCACAGTCTGAGAACAAGGAGCTGAAGACCACATTGAAGCAGTTCCGCAATGCCTGTGAGCAGTCTCAGGAAGAACTGTACCAGATTGCGAGGGAGAAGTCTTACTATGTTCCCGCAAGCAAGGCTACAGAGGAAGAAGTACAGCATGTAAAGAGCCTTTTCACTCAGGGAACTTTATAAAAATTATAACCACCAGAGGCGCCGGGAGTATATCCGAGGGCGCCTTTTCATATATTAGAAAAAGCGGAATCGGCTGATCAGAGAGGCAGCCGAATTCAATCATAGAATTATTCTTGTTTAAAAAATTGAGAGGTATATTTATGCTAAATACGATTTGGGCGGCAATGATTTTATTGGCGGTGATTTACGCGGCGTGTTCCGGCAACATGAGTGCTGTCACAAATGCGGCGCTGGACAGTGCGGGGGAAGCTATTTCTCTATGCATAACCATGGCCGGTGTAGTGGCGCTGTGGATGGGGCTGATGGAAATTGCCCAGAGAGCCGGACTGATACAAAAGCTTACAAGGGCGATTTCGCCTTTTCTAAAGTTTATGTTTCCCAGAATTCCCCACAACCATCCTGCAAAGGAGTACATAGCAACGAATATAATAGCTAATGTATTGGGGCTCGGCTGGGCCTGTACACCGGCGGGGTTAAAGGCCATGGAAGAATTGGCGAAGCTGGAGGCGGAGCGGGGGACGCCGGGGTATTTGAGTAATCACAGCACAGATGGAAGGAGAGAGCGGGTCGCCAGTAGTGAGATGTGTACGTTTTTGATATTGAATATTTCTTCTTTGCAGTTGATACCTGTCAATATGATTGCGTACAGGCAGCAGTACGGCAGTGTGAACCCGGCGGGGATTATTGCCCCGGCGATTGCGGCAACGTTTATCAGCACATTGACGGCGGTGGTGTATTGTAAGGTGAATGATAGAAAGCGGAGAGTGTGAGGACTTTCCGCTTTATTCATTAGTTATAATCCAATGTTTTATCGGATATATATAAGAAAATATATGAGAAAAACAATATATATCATATATAAAATTATAATATTATTGGATTATATATTGCGATTGAAATATAAAAATAAAAAATGTATAATAGTATAAAATATTGGAAAGGACTAATCGCATGAATTACCAAAAAATTATTGATGATTTTATAACAGAATATCCAGATTATAAAAGTGATGTAATGAATTTTACCGAATATCTGGAAATACATTGGGGAAATTCTTTGTCGGGAGAACCTCTCCGTATTTTACTTAAGGGTATAGATGTTGAATTTATATTACAGAGCCTGATTTATAATGTGGAAGATATACAGCGATATAAGAGCAAGACAAAGGCTAAACGGTATGCCACTGTGGTAGGATTGTTTTTTAACTACATCCGAAAGACTACAGATATTGCAAACCCTGAATTATATGATGCAATTTCGTTCAACCGCCTGCGGGAAAATTCATATATGAAACGAATGATGGCATATATTGAGAAATGTGATTTGCTTGCGGGTATAGTTGAGCAGGAACCGTTGACGTTTATGCAAGCCGAAGAACTTTTGGCATGGTCAAATGAAGAGCTTGAAGATACGGAATGGGGAGGGGCTACGGATCTTAAGAAGGCAATGGCGGCTATCGGAATAAAGATGATGATGCTTTATGGGATCACATATCGTGAATTGAGAAAAATCAAATGGGAGAATTTCGATGGATATTATGGTTTTATTACAGTAAACGGATTTGAACTTCGTTTGCCGCCCAAATTGTCAAGGCAGTTACAGCAAGTGCAGAAATTTGTTTTTCAGAATAAAGTAAAGAGTAATGAGGACTTGCTTTTTACGGATGGGAATGGAGAACCATGGGGGGAGATAACATCTTCTTCTGGAATTCCCGACTATTTAGGGACTTTGATAGAAGTTACAAGTGTAACCAGCATTGTCAAGTATGGAATAGGACAACTTCTCAAGGCTGGGTTAAGTGATGCTGTTATTAAGAAAATAACAGGTGCAAGTGATAAACTGATTCAAGGGTGTCTCTTGACAGAGGATGATGAACTCAAAAAGACTATAAATAATAAAATTGTTATGGCAGAGTTATATTATGAGTTTTGAAGAAGATAGAGCAGACAGGGAGAGATAAATCTGTGGATGAAAATAAAGGTGAAGTTTTAATCTATCAGTCAGAAGACGGATTAACCAATGTCGAAGTAACTGTACGGGATGAAACGGTTTGGCTTTCCCAACAACAAATGGCAGAGCTGTTTCAAACGTCGAGAACAAATGTTGTAGAACACATAAAACATATTTTTGCAGAAGGAGAATTAGACGAAGTCTCAACCTGTCGGAATTTCCGACAGGTTCGGCAGGAGGGAACAAGGCAGGTTACAAGAGAGATACCATATTATAATCTGGATATGATTATATCGTTGGGATATAGAATAAAGTCTCTTATAGCAACGAGATTCAGAAAATGGGCAACAGAACGTTTAAAGGAATACATGGTTAAGGGCTTTACGATGGATGACGAACGCCTTAAAGGCAATGGTGGAGGGAATTATTGGAAAGAGCTTTTAGACCGTATTCGTGATATTCGTTCTTCGGAAAAAGTGCTTTATCGTCAGGTTTTGGATTTATATGCCACAAGTGTAGATTATGACCCCCATAGTGAGGAGTCGATTCGTTTTTTTAAAATAGTACAAAATAAGCTTCATTTTGCGGCACATGGACATACTGCGGCAGAAATAGTTTTTGAGCGTGCTGATGCACAAAAACCTTTTATGGGATTGACATCCTTTTCGGGAGAGTTACCTGCTCTTAAAGATATTGGAATTGCAAAGAATTATTTAAAGGAAGATGAACTAAAGATACTAAATAATTTGGTATCTGGTTATTTTGATTTGGCGGAAATTAATGCGATTGAACATCGCCCAATGTACATGAATGATTATGTTGAACAGCTTGATTCGGTATTATCGTCAGGAAATAGGAAAATACTCAGTGATAGTGGCAGAGTAAGTCATGCGCAGGCAATGAAAAAAGCAAAAGAAGAATATCAAAAGTATCAGGCAGCCACAATTTCTCCGGTTGAGGACGCTTACCTAAAAACAGTAAAAATGGCAGCTAAAGCAGCAAAACAGGCTGGTAGAAAAACAAATACTGATGGACGATAACGATGTTAAAGAGTAAGATTTATTAAATGTTCATGTCACTAACTTGACACAAGGCGGGGTTAAAGGCCATGGAAGAATTGGCGAAGCTGGAGGAGGAAAGAGGTACGCCGGGGTATGTGCCGGGAGGGAAAGGTATTTTTGCAGACGGAAGGAAAATGCGGAACAAGGCAGGTAAGAGTGGTAGTGAGCTGCTCATTGATACAAGTGGAAAAAGTGGCAGGGTTGCAAGCAACGAGATGTGTACGTTTTTGATTTTGAATATTTCTTCTTTGCAATTGATACCCGTCAATATGATCGCTTATCGTAGCCAGTATGGCAGTGTGAACCCGGCGGGGATTATTGCGCC
>Ga0137308_101046_pt1 | contig 32727 bp, 29 predicted proteins | sample Inofrocosms_June_FD_97181 | JGI IMG/M metagenome (GOLD analysis project Ga0137308, IMG submission 97181) | Mouse cecal microbial communities from Vienna, Austria - N-Acetylneuraminic and N-Acetylglucosamine D2O microcosms_June | ecosystem: Host-associated > Mammals > Digestive system > Large...
TATCCTCAAAAAAATACCGGAGCATACTTAAGTTCAGGGTTTTCCCAAAACGCCTTGGGCGGGTGAATAAATTTACCTCCCCTTTTAAATCCAGCAGCTCTTTGATAAATAATGATTTATCTACATAGTAATAGCCTTGCAGCCTCATTTTTTGAAAATTGTCAACGCCTACTGGCAAGGGTTTTTTCATAGCCACATCTCCATTCCCAAATTAATGGCGGCTTCCAACATCCGCCATAAGCCCTGCTTTTACATGCACCCGGCACAACATCCAGCCTGCCTACCGCTTCTCCATATTGGCAAACTTGGTATACTGGGGCAGCCAGACAAGGTTGATTGTCCCAATCGGGCCATTCCTCTGCTTGGCAATAATAATCTCCGCAATATTTTTATCTGGCGTATCCTTATTGTAATAATCATCCCGGTAAATAAACATAACCACGTCTGCATCCTGCTCAATGGCGCCGGATTCCCTCAAATCCGAAAGCATGGGCCTGTGGTCCGGGCGCTGCTCTACCTGCCGGCTAAGCTGGGAAAGGGCTACCACCGGGACATTCAGTTCCCGTGCAAGGCCTTTTAAGGAACGGGAAATATCTGAGATTTCCTGCTGCCTTGAATCCGATTTGGAACGGCCGGAGCCGGACATTAACTGGAGGTAGTCAATAATAATCAGCTTTAAATCATGCTCCAGCTTATATTTCCTGCACTTGGAACGGAGCTCTGAAATGGAAATACCGGGGGTATCGTCTATAATCAGGTTGGAACGCCCAATAGTGCCTGCCCCTTCAATCAGCTTTTCCCAGTCGGAATCCGCCAGGCTGCCGGAGCGCAGAAGCTGGGCGTCAACACGGGATTCCAGGGAAAACAGGCGGTTTACCAACTGTTCCTTGGACATTTCCAAACTGAAAATAGCTGTACAAAGGCCGCTGTGGAAAGCCACATACTGGGCAATATTCAGCACAAAGGCCGTTTTCCCCATAGAAGGCCTTGCAGCCACCAGTACAAGGTCTGATGGCTGCAAGCCGGAAGTCCGGTAATCCAAGTCCATAAAGCCTGTGGCAATTCCAGTCACATTCCCTTTCGTCTTGGAGGCCTGTTCAATTTTTTCCAGCGCATTGATTACAATTTGCTTAATCGGGACAAAATCAGTATGCCCCCTATTCTGGAGCAGATCAAAAATCTTTTTTTCTGTATCCGCCAGAATATCCTCCAAGCTGTCCCTGCCTAGGTAACATTGGTTGGCGATGTCCTCATTGACACGGATCAGCCTGCGGAGCATAGACTTTTCTTTCACAATATTGGCATAATGCTTAATGTTGGCGGAAGTAGGCACGGATGTTACCATTTCACCCACAAAGCTGATGTCCTTCAATTGTTCCGGCACGTCTTTTTCCCGGAGCCGGTTCTGCAAAGTCACCACGTCAATGGGTTCTTCCTCATTATAAAGTTCCAGCATGGACTCAAACAGGACTCCGCAGTCCTGATAGTAGAAATCTTCCCGCACAAGGATTTCCGAAGCCATAATCACGGCCTCCCTGTCCATAATCATGGAACCGACGACGGACTGTTCCGCTTCCTTGCTGCTTGGCATATTCCGTTTTAATACAGCTTCTTCCATACCTTCCTCCTGTGCGCCGTTACGCTTCTGTCACTTTCACCTTTAAGGTACCTGTTACCTGCGGATGGAGCTTCAGCCCCACCTCATAGGCTCCAAGGGCTTTCAGCCCCCCTTCCGGGAGCAGCATTTTCTTCTTGTCCAGTTCCATGCCAAGCTGTTCCTTTGCTGCCGCTGCAATTTCCTTGGTGGAAACGGAGCCGAAGGTCTTGCCACCTTCCCCGGTTTTAATGGCAACCGTAACTTCTTTTGTGCCAATTTCCTCCGCCAGTGCTTTCGCAGCGTCTAAATTCTCCTGCGCCACCTTTTCGGCGTGTTTATTTTTCAGCTTTAAGTCGTTTAAGTTCTTGTTTGTAGCTTCTATCCCCAATTTTTTCGGGATGAGCATGTTCCTGGCATAGCCGTCGCTGACATTTACCACATCCCCTTGTTTCCCTAATGATTTTACGTCCTCTAATAAAATTACTTTCATACTTCGATATCTCCTTCCTTCAGCATTTGGTCTAATGTTATCTGGATACGCTTTTTGGCTTCTGTTACGGTACAGCCTGCCATTTGGGCTCCCGCCACGTTCAGGTGGCCGCCCCCGCCCAGACGTTCCATAATAAGCTGTACGTTGATTTCGTCAATAGACCGGGAACTGATGTAAATTTTCCCATTGTATTCTGTAAGCACAAAAGATGCCTTGATTCCTACGATATTGAGCAGCTCGTTGGCTGCCTGCGCCCCTGCAATCGTGGGGCTTTCCACATCCGGGTCTGCCGGACAGATGGAAATCGCAAATGCCCCCCGGAACACTTCTGCATGGCGGACGGCTTCCGCCCTTGCCTTATAGGCCGCCATGTCGTCCCGCAAAAGCTTCCGTACCCTTGTGACTTCCGCCCCGCAGCGCCGCAGGTAAGCCGCCGCTTCAAAGGTCCGAACCCCTGTCTTTGTCATAAAATTATTGGTATCAATCAAAATCCCTGCATAAATACTGTCTGCCTCGTTCGGCTTCAAATGTATATTTTCATTAAAGTACTGCAAAACCTCCGCTACCATCTCGCAGGTGGAGGACGCATATGTTTCAATATAAGAGAGCACCGCATTTTCAATTACTTCGCTGCTCTGCCTGTGGTGGTCAAATACCACAATTGTTTTGGATTTGCCCAAGAGCCCCGGGCACTCTGTGTAATTGGGGCGGTTGGTGTCCACTACCACCACTACACTCCGGTTATCTGCCATTTCCATGGCCTGCTCCCCATGGAGGAACATGTCCGCCGGGTAGCCTTTTTCCTCTGTAAAACATTCTTTCATCGGCCGCAGGGAGGAGGTAACCTCGTCCAGGACAATATGGGCTTTCTTCCCCAGCACCTGCGCCGCGCAGAAAATGCCCACGGCTGCCCCAAACGCATCCATATCGCTGATGCTGTGCCCCATAATGAACACTTCTTCCCTGCTCTCAATAATTTCCCGCAATGCATGGGCTTTCACCCTTGCCTTCACCCGCGTCATTTTCTCTACCTGACGGGATTTGCCGCCAAAATAGGAGATTTTCTCTCCTTCCTTCACTACGACCTGGTCGCCGCCCCGGCCCAGGGCAAGGTCAATGGCCATCCGTGAATATTCATATTTCTGGGTATAACTGTTCCCGCTGACGCCCACCCCAATGCTCAAGGTGACTGCCATCTCATTTCCCACTTTAACAGTCTTGACGTCCTCAAGGATACTAAACTTGTCCTCAATCAGCTCGTCCAGATATTTTTGCTTAAATGCCACAAAATATTTGTCTTTTTCTATTTTCTTAATAATGCTGTCCCGCTCGGAGAAATATTTGCTCACCTTGCGGTCCACCAACGCTACCAGAAGGGAACGCTTGACTTCCTCTACACTGTCCAAGGCCTCCTCATAATTATCAATATAAATCAGCATGGACACCATCTGCTGATCCTTAATTTCCTGAATGCTCTGGCGGAGCTCCGTTTCGTCAAACAGGTACAGCGCCGTCAGATGCTGGCTGCCCTCCTGCCCTTCCTCTTTCCTGCCTTCCGTTTCATCCCTAAAATTAATCCTTCCCACGCTGACACGGTACACCCGGCCCTTCCATGTGACATGGATGTGGTCGTTGTGTTCTTCCTTGTCCAGAAGCTCCCTTGTGACAGACGGGAATATGGTGACAATGGACTTATGGTAGTCCTTGTCCTTCTCCGTAATTTTGGAAAATGCCTCGTTCATCCACAAAATCTTGCTGTTGTAATCCAGCAGCGCATAAGGTATTTCAAATTCGTTCAGCAATTTCTTCTGGACCGTCCCATACTGGGTGGCAAAGCTGATGACTTCATTGCGCACCGCAGATTTGTTTGCCATAAAAATGCCCAGCATCACCACAAAATAAACTGCCGCAAACACGGATACGCAGATTCCTGCCTTCTGGTCAAAAAAATATAAAGGCACATTCATCAATACAATTAAAATTGTCAGCATCAATGGCCAGAACATATAATTCCTCCATTGGCCTCCAGGGTGGTTTTTCTTTTTCATTTACTTACCTGCCTTTGTTGTGCTATCCCCCGCCATTGGTGCATGGCTGCATTGCTGCCCTTGAGCGGCGCATTGCCAAAGCCTGCCTGCGATGGGCGGTATAGTCGCCTCTTGGTACGGTATGGACGCCACGTGCTGTCCCGCACACAACATCCTTCCACATTATAACACAGATATGGGGCTTCTTACAATATCGAATTCTGGCGGGAGCCCTGCCATTCTTCTAAAAACAGACAAGCCCGTATCAGCTCCCTACCCCTCATTGGTTCCTTGTAATGAAGCCGGCGGCTGATGGGAGAATTTTTTTAAAAAGAATCTGCTTTGCAGGATTCTCCGCCTGCGGCGGGTCGCTTTGCGACAGATTTCATACCCCCCCCCGGGCGATAAAAACATTTTTTTTCTATAGGAGAGATACTTTCACGCTTTAGCGTGACAAGGTCTTTCCTATAGAATAAAAAAGGCATAGACGCCTGTCAGGACGCCCTGCCTGTAAGATAATCCTGTAAAATATAATAGGACTGTTTCAGCCTTTCCCGGTAACCCGGCTTTTCCCAGCCCTCCCAAGAATATGAGCCAGACACCCCATCTATAGAAAATTTAATTTCCTCGACAGGCTCATAAGTGATCCCGTCATGCCCATACAAATCTGCAATCCTCATTTTCACATTGGGTTTTGGGATATTTAACAGCAGCCACGGCAGGCGAATTTCCGTTATCGTCCCATTGATGCAGAAATCAGCAAGGGAATCATAGCCCGGCAATCCCGGGTTCCCAACCCCATGCCGCAATTTCCCGGTTTCTGTCTGCTCTGCTCCTATCTTTGTGCCATCCGTAAGGGTAATTGGGCGGTTCAGCATGAAATAAATTGGGGCGAACGCACGGCTGCCGGCATCTGCGTAGCCTTCCTGTTCCTCCAGCACCTGGCTGGACGCATGCACTCCCTTGGTATAAAGCCAGTAATTCACATCATAATAGGGATGCACAGAAAGCCTGCTTTCCTTTTCCCCATCCAGCTTTAAGGAAAAATCTGCCCCATCCCATACGCCGTTTCCCTGCCCTTCAATTGTGTCTATAGAAATGCGCAGCCTGTCATTTTCCCCCCGGAGCAGAAGGTACACATAGGCTTCGTCGCTTTTCACATATAATTGGGTCCTGCCATTGTCCAGGATAGGCTTCTCGCCCTCCCAGTCCTGGTCCTCCCCATCTATGATACAGGCCGCCTCCTCGCCCGGGTCAAAGGCAAGCAGGCCAAAAAACTGCTCGCTGGTCTGGACATCGCACCAATAGGGGCCGTTTTCTGCATCCGTAAAATCCATGGTATTCCATGTCCGCTTAAACCACTCGTCCTGCCAGATAAATACACATGCCCCAGCGCACCCCGCCTGCAGGATGTCATCTAACATGGACACAAGAGCCTCCCCCTGCTCCTCCTCCGTTAAGCCCCCTTGGCTGAAACCGTCACGTTTCGCAAGATGGGTAATCCCTCTGGAGGTTGGCACCCCAAACTCGGAAACCATCACCGGAATGGTATGGTAGGCAGTTAAGCTATCCAGATACTGCCGGTAAGGGTTCGGCGGGCTATCCGTTAAAAGTTCCGGCGCATACCGCATCATTTCCGGGTAATAAGGATAGACATGGTAGGAAGCAAACAGCCCCGCCTGAAATCCCGGCTTTGCTTTTATATGCTCTGCATCCACCGGGACTGCATCCTCTACCTCAGGGTTCGGCTCCCCCGGGTGGGAAAGCGGATCCGTAGTCACCCAATTGGCAAAAGCCGTAGGGTGCTGCATGCCATACTGCTGCATTTCATGGGATATGCAGGCATCCAACCCAGACGCAAGGAATACCTCAAATGGGGACGCCTGCTCCGTATACAGATAGTCCCCTTCAAACTCCGTATAAGCCCCATTTTTCTCATTTGTCTTGATGACAAATTCAGGATCCCACTCAATCCCCAAGATCCACCCTAATAAATAAGAAGAAACATCCGCCTTATAAATGCCCCCGGCATTGCCCGGTTCCAAGGGGATATCCGCATTTCCATGGACTACGTCCACAATCGTCCTGCACATGGAAATCCAATCCCGCGCAATTTTGTCATGTTCCCCATAAGCATCCTTGATGGTGGCGATATCCTCCTCATTGTTATACACGCCCTGCATAAAATAAAGGGGAGTTTCCGCAGTTTTATTATATTCTGACAACGCTTCATAAAATTCCGGCATCAATATGGTGTAGACACGGATTACATTTGCATGCATATTGCGAATCAGCCCGAACCACCGCAGGTAATCCTCTTTCGTAATTGCAAATTCCCCCGGAAACGCCCCCGGCTTGCCTGCGCCGATATTGACGCCCACAGGCAGGATTTCCTTCCAGCTCCCATTCTTCTGGAACTGTTGGAAATATTTCCCTTCTGTGCGGAACCCATAGCTTACCCCTTCCCCAGTATACAGGGGCACTGAGCCTCCCGGGCTTTTTAAGCCCTCCTCCCCCTTCGCAAGCTCTTTATTTAAATCATACGTAATCTCCAGGCCGCGCTGCCCGCAGCCGGAACACAGTGCAAAAAATACTGCAGCCGCAAGAAACATACCCACCGCCCGCCTGCCCCCTGCCATGGCCAGCGCCCTGCAAAGCTTCCCTTTCATCCGAATCCCCCAGGCCTTTATTTTTCCTGTTTTCACCACGCTTCTTCCCCCACTATTTTCCCCACCACATACTGGACCACGCCAGAAACCTGCTCCGCCTGCCTGTGCCCAACCCATTCTGCAAACTCCGGCTCATTCCGGTGGCTGACAATATAGCCCCTTGTAGGCGTTTCACTCCCCTCTATGGAAACCAGTTCCCCGCCCTGCTGCCGCAATAGCTTCTGCAGTTCCACATCAAAATAATCCGTCACATTTTCAATGGTAGGGATCACCATGTCAAACGGTGCTATGGTATTTATAATTTTATTCTGGTATTTTTCCAGATACTCCTCAATCAATGCTTCAAAAGCCCCAAACTCCACAAACCCTTCCCGAGCCACAACCATTGTCACCACAAATTCCCACGTATGGGGATGGGTCTGCCCCTGCTTTCCATGGATAGTGATAAAATGGTTCATATTCAGGTACGCTTTCAGCCGGTATTCCCGGTAAATATTTGCTTTCCTCATTCTCCTGCCACTTCCTCCCAAAAACGGTAAAACTGCCCTTTGTAGCTTTCCTCCCTGTCCCCGCAATGGAAATCCGCTATTCTGCGCACCTCCCCGCTTTGGAGTTCCCCAGCCAGCCTTTCGCTGTCCGCTTTCCCATAGCCTGCAAAAACCAGAAGCACCAACCGCCCATCCATGGAAAACCGCAGCACATGGCTGTCAAGCGCTGCCTTCATCCTTTGGTAAAATCTCTCCCGATTCTCCCCTGTTTCCACTTCAAACACTGCAAAATGCAGCGGCTCCACGCCTTTTTCAAAAAGCTCGTCTAAAAACCCATCCAACATGCTCCGCCGGAACACATGGCGGCTGGCACTGTACGCATACTCTAGTCCTAGCTGCCTGTCCAGCTTTTCCAACTGCTGGTTCTGCCAGACCTCCCGGGCCTCCTGCCTGCTGATTTGGGACTGCTGCATGGAAATTTTCCGGGACATCACCATGCTTAAGATCATCAGCAGTGCAAGGAGCAAAGACAGTATGATAATAATGGAATTTCTGCATTCCAGCAGGATGTTGTCCTCCAGCACCACTTTGTCATACGTCAGCAGGCAGATGCGGTAATCCTCCCCGCGCCAGCCAAACACCGTCCCCGAAGCCACAAAACGGTCCTGTCCCAAATAAATCACCTGATGCCCCACCTGATTCCGCTTTAGCCCTTCCAGAAAGGCAGCGGCCGTTTCCCCAGCATAGTACGTGCCGTCCGCAAATCCCTGGTAACGGCCAGTTTCCATCACGCTTTTCACAAACAGAAGGGAATTGTCCCTGCTCAATGTCCAATACCTGCTGGCTGTGGCATCCAGGGACGCAATTACCTCCGTAATGCTTTCTTCGGTCCCTGCATCCCCAAGGCGGATAATCTGTTCCAGCATGGCTTTTACATACCCGTCCTGCTGCGCGCCATAGAGTTCTAAAAACCTTGTTTCATAGTTATTGAACTGGTACACCACAAATAGGTCTGCAGCTATGGCAAAAAACACCACCAGCCCTGTCACTGCAAAAAAATTAAATTTCCGTTTCATGGATCACATTCCCTGCCCTTCCTCTGCCGCCCTTATTTTTCGTTTACCGCCTTCCGGGCTTTTTCCAGCAGTTTCAGCGGTTTCCCCAGTTCTTCCTTCAGCGCTGCCCGGAATTCCTTCCCTTCATCCGCCAGCGTCCGTGTTTTCCATGCGCTGTCCGTGTTAATGCTGTTAACCACCCCGGCAAACCGGATGAAAAATATCATGAAATTGAAAAAGGGCAGCATCGGCACCACATGCCACTGACGCCTGTAATATGCTTTCAGTTCCGGGAATTCCCCCAAAAAGCCTATTGTAGAAATATAATAAAGATACCCGCTTAAGATATACAGCAGGAAAATCATCCCTGTAGAAACCAAAATTACTTTTGCCGAATAATTCATGCACATCAGGCAGAACAAGGCAAGATACCAGATCAGCCGCGGAAATGCAAAAGTATGGTCGTACAGCAGCGTCTTTACCATTACATTGGAAAACATGTTCCGCACCTTAAGCTCCTGCCCGGAAAACTGGTGGGATACCTCCAAGCTCCCTCTCTGCCACCGCTGCCTTTGGGTGTACAGCTTGTCTATGCCCTCTATAGGATCCACGCAGAAAATGGCATTTTCGCAGATTTCCACCCGGATTTTTTGGAGGAAACGCATTTGGAACGTAATATTAGTATCTTCACAGATCGTATCTGTATTGTAAAGCTGGGATTTCAGCACCGCGGATTTCCGGAATGCAGAAAACGCGCCGGAAAGGGTGTAAATGGTATTGGTTTCCGAAGCATAATTCCGCCCTGCCAGAAATGCCTGGGCATACTCCATAAATTCCATTTTCCGCAGGAGCCTTGCAAATATGCCCTGGTATTCCTCCACCATCCCCGGCATTGTCAGGATTGCCCCCGTCATGCAGGCCACCTCCGGGCAGGCCTCAAATTTCCGCACCATGTTTCGGATGGCATGGGGCTCAAACTGCCCGTCGCTGTCCACATGGATAATGTATTTTCCGTCTGCATTAAACAATGCAAGGTTCAGCGCACGTGATTTCCCCTGCTTGGCATTGAGCCACTGCATCAGCAAATCCGGGAACTGCTCCTGGCATTTGGCATATACCTGGAAGGAGTTGTCCCGCCCCTGGTTATTTACCAAAAAAATGCGCATTTTGCTGTTGGGGTAATCGCTGTCATTTATGGAACGGATGCAGTCCCCCAAAGACTGTTCCGAATTATACACCGGGATAATCAGCGTTATCTCCGGCCAGAGCAAGGGGTCTGGATACTGTTTGGAATACAGTTTTTTCTTAATTAAAATCAAGATGCTGCCCACTGACGGAATAATTTCCATAACCAGCGGAATCACAATCCACGCCGCCCAAAACAAAATGGAACCTAAAAAATTATTTATCATCGCCATACCGGAAACTTCCCACCTTCTGCTTCATAATCTGGGGCTTTGTAAACACATAGAAATAAATCAGGACCGACAGCCCGTAAAACACAAACCGCCCTACAAAAGTATGCGCCGTATAATACATGCCAATCCCGCCAAAATAGAGGAACAGGCAAATCACAATAATCCGCAGTGCATTGGCGGCGACAATGGCAATTACCCCTAAAACCCCCACATACACCCTTTCATACACCGTATATACCCGGTAAAACATCAGCAAGGACAGGTATGCAATAATCTCAATAATCCCCGAACATTCAAAATCAATTTTTAAGGAAATGGCAGATCCCCCGGACTCCACAAAAATCACCCCATATTTATAATGGGCGTTGTAAATACCTCCGATTTTTCCGGGGATACTGGCTAAAAGCGCCACGATCCGCGCCAGGGGCTGGGTCAGGACAGGCTCCAAAAAAAACAGCAGCAAAAGGAAGGCCCCCACGCTCCCAACAAGGAACCGCCAGAAATTCAGGCTGCTTTTCTTTAAAACATGCAAAAGGAACAGCCACAGGAAGATGCCTGCCAAACCAACCATATACTTTATCGGAATCCCTGTACCCCACGCATCTTCCAAAAGGATAGCCCCAAAGGGGGCGGCTGTACCGGTCGCCATGCCAATCACCTTTCCCTTCCATTTTTCTCCCTATGGGACTTACTGTACCCTTGCTGCCTGTATTTTATGTGCCTTGTAAACATCAGCAAACATGCTGCCGCCACAGCCGTAAGCATAATCCCGCGCCCCAGATAGGGATGCCCCAGCCGAATCTCCGTCCGGCCAGCCTTTACGTAAGCCAGATGGTTTTTCCCATAAACCTCCTGCCCGGACTGGAAACTGTCATGGTAAGCAAGTCCGGTGTTCACGTCATCCCTGCCTGTTTCAATCAGTATCTGGTTTTCCCCATACTGGATTTGACAGGGCACGATTTCCCGTCTGGGAAGTTCATCCATCCGCAAATCCATGGCATGCCCCAGCAGCTTCCCAACCCCTTCATCCAGCGTCAGCCCATAATAATACGTCAAATTCAGCCCCACCAATACAATATTTTCATTTTTTACCGTACCAAAAAATGGCAGTTCCCAATCCAAGTCCTGAACCGTACCCCAAACCTCGTCCAAGCCTTCCAAATATACTGTACTCCAATCCCGGTGGCCGTCCGGGAACAAATCCGTTTCCAGCATCCCTTCGATGGTGTCCAGATTCGGGTAGCCCTGCGAAAATGTAACCCCATTGCAAACCACCCCCAAAAAGCTCTGGTCCCGGCTGCCCCTGTCGTCCGGGATACCGTCCGCGGCAATGACAACCCGGACCCCGGCTTCACTCAGTTCCTCCACCAGACGTTCCGCCGCTGCCTTATCCTCATAGGTAAACCCATCCAGATAAACCAAATCATATCCCTGCAGATCCTCAAAGGTAAACCCATCCAAATCCGTGGACGCCACTTCCTCCATGGCTGGGAACTGCCGGGAAATAGCCGGAGCCCCCGTGCCAATCCCAATTGCCCGGTACTCCGTCACAGTCCCCCAATGGGATGGGGCATCCAGTTTGTCAGGATAAAGCCCTTCCTGCTGTGCGGATATTTCCCCCATGCCTGTCTTAGCTATATCTAATTTATAAAAACGGTAATCCTCATTGGAATCCATAAGCTGGTAGCCCACCTGTTCCGCCGCCTGGTCCATTTCCTCCCATTGGGTTTCCCCAAACTTACCCTCAGCATCTGCCTGGATAACAACCGTATCATTCCCAAGCTCCATACATCGGTCAAAAACATAGCGGTAATGCCCGTCCTTTAAAGCCCTGTCCACCTGCTGGATATTTGAAGCGGTGACGGCAGCTTCCCCGGCGGCGCCATAAGAGGTGGCCACAGGGCTGCCAAACCCAGTCACCAGATAGGAACTCATGGCGCCAAGGCTGCTTTCATCCAGCAAAGCCAGACGCTGCCCTGTCAGCCCCTTCGCTTCTCCCACCAAGGTTTTCTCCGCATAATAAGCAAAACGCTCCTCCGGCTCCCATCCCGACTGTGTCCCAAGAACCAGCGGAAGCGAAGGCAGGGCATCCAGAACCAGCAAGCCTGCAAACAGCAGTACCCACCCCTTTTTCAGTGTGTCCCAAATCAGGAAACTAAACAAAACCAGCCCAAGCCCAATGGAAACCAGCCGCAGCATCTGCAGGTATTCCCTCCCAGGCAGCACGTCTGCCAGAAGGAAAGCCGTTTCAGAACTTCCTATTAATAATAGGATTCCTACCCAAAACCCAGGCATGGATTTCCGTTTGCTTAACAGGATCCCAAACACAGCCAGCAGCGCCACAGACAGGCCAAAGTAAAAAACCTCACTCCCATCCTGCATCCGGGCAGCAGGGTTCAACGACAAAAATACGCTCTGGAAAAAATCACCCAGCGACTCCGGGTGTTCCCCTGCCGCCACGCCCCCTGCCATGGAAGGGAGCATCCAGAACCCAGCCATCAGCCAGCCAAGCACCATTGCCAGAATAAGTTCCAAATGCCGCTGCCAGCTATGGCAGTATGCCGGCTGCCCTGCCCCCTGATTGCCAGGGCAGCACGCCAAATCCCCTGCCCCTTCCCTATTGCCATGGGAAATTACTGCATCCAGCAAAAGATACAGGGCAAAAACCAGAACTATCATCCCGCCATACCCGGGATGGCACAGGAAAAACACCAGAATGCAGCCCGCTATTTTCAGCAGCACATGCCAGCGCCCACCCTGTAAATAATCATGTGCCCAGAAAAAAAGCAGGGGCAATACAGCAATGCAGAATGCCCGCGGAAGGTTTCCCTCATAAAAGAGGCTATACAGATTATTCGGCATAAAAAACCATAAAACACCTAAAAAAGCCCCAAAATATGGGCGTTTCACCTGAATTCCCACATACAGCCACGAAAATGCCCCTGTCAGAAACAATACTATTACAAATACAAGAAACCCGCCCATTGCATTCCCCCCAGCCAGCCACTGGCAGCCTGCCAAAAGGTATACAGGCACCGGCGCCCAGTACCGCATCATTTCCGCCCCATTGTACCAATATGGGTCATACATGGGCCAAAGTTCTCCCTTTTGGATGGCTCCATACAAGGCATTTCCCCGGTACAGATAGCCCAAGGCATCCTTCCCTCCGGGGTAAGTCCCGCTGTTCTCCACCAAAACCGCTACGCCAAACGCCAGCAGCACAAAAAGAACAGGCATTGCCCAAACCAGAAAAAAATGTTTCTTACTGTCTTTCAATGCCTGTTCCTCCTATTATGCCTGACTTATGCGTTCCGGCTGCCCAATAGCCCCTGCCAGCCCATTATGCCTGCCCAATAGCCGGCTGCAGCCTGTTTTTCCTTTTCTGGAACCACAGTGCCGCCCCAACAGCTATGATGCAAACTGCAACCCCTGCCATCGGCCCAGTGGACGTACCTGCCGTGTAAACCCACTGCTGCCCGATCCGCCCAAACTGTGCCGAAATTTCCCGCAAAGCTGTTTCATCCACTCCCAGCTTTTTGGCAACCATAGGCAGTTCCAGATAAAACTCCATTTCATCCTTCCCATCCTTACCCACCGTCATTATCATCCTGCCATACATTTGGTCCATTTCATTCAGGTTGCTGATATTTTCCGAGGTATGCCATGCATCTGCAGAAGCAATATAATATTCGTATGTACCTTCTGGAAGTCCGCCAAGCTGTGGGTCCCAATTGATATTTCCGCCGGCATCCACTGTGACGAATCTGGGGTAAAATGCCATATTCCGGTCGTAAGCGCCATTTGACAAGCTTTCCGGGCTCTGGTTAAAAGCAAGGGTAACTGCGGAAGTAAACTCACCGCCAGCTTCCTGCAAATGCTGGGGCATTGTTGTCACCACATGCCCATACACCTTTCCCCCATCAGAATACAGCGCGCCTTTGGCATCCACCTGATCCTCCTGTGAACCAGCCGTAGCATACTGGATGGTACTGTGCCCATAATCCTCCCAATCCTCATATTGCCCATCATAAATAATCCCTGCAAAAAGATTTTCAAGGTTGTTCTCACTATCAGGCTGTAAATTTACTATGCCAGTCAGGATTGGTTCCCCCAAATAAAGCCCAAAGGACAGGCTTTCCTGGTATTTGGGGAGCTGGTCTTTCGGAATTGCCACTTCCCATTCACTGCCCACATAGGCAACCTGCGCCCCGTTGACCCCGTTTATGGCTGGAGTGGTAAGGAATTGGATGTCTGTTTCATACCCTAAATCAGAAGTAATGGCAAATTTCCCATTCGAGTGGGATCCTGCACCGGATGCATTACTGCCTTCCCCATCCTTCACATAAATATAAAACCAGTCCCCGTCAAAAGCTGCCGCCACCTTGGACAGGCATCCGGGATGCGCACTGTTTGGGCAGGAAGCATCTGTCTTTGCTACTGCCTTCCAATCCGAAAAATCCCCGTCGATGGCAATGCCCGCGTAAACTGCCGGCCCATCTTCCGCTACAGGGTTCCCGTCCACTTGCTCAATCTCTGAAAACCCAATGGAAGTGCCGCCAAATGTAACCGTAACATCCGTGCTGTGGAAAAAACTTATTGGTACAGCAATTTCAACGGCATACGGCCCCGGGTTTGTCCCATGGGCTTCATTCCTTACTGCGGCCTGCGCGCCTGAAATAGTTCCCCAATAGGCATCCTTCACCTCCGCTCCGTCTTTCCATGCATTGACGGAAATCCCGCTGTCTGTTCCTGCTGCACCATCTGCATAAGTAAACTGGAAGCAATTGCTGCTGCCTGCAAAGCTATAGTCCCACTCTGTAGATGCAGTCCCTTCAAAACAAAAATAAACCATTGCTCCGTCCCGGGAAATAGCTGCCTTCCAAGCATCCACCCCTGCCCCGGGACGGGAGGTTACCCCTGCCCAATCTGACAGGCTGCCCTCAATGGAAATGCTGCCGCTTGCGGCTGGATGCCTGGAAAATAGCTCTGGGCTGTTTTCAGGCATGTCCTCCCTGCCTGTATCTTCTGTTCCATTTATATGTTCCGTGCCCTCTGTTTTGCCTACATCCTTCGTGTCCGCATAATCCTCGGTTCTATTTGCATCCTTTGCATTGTCTGGATCCTCGGTTCCATCTGTCCCTGCCGTTTCACTGCTGTCCATTTCCCCGCCTGCCATTTCATTTAAATCTTCCGTTTTGCTGGCATCTTCCGCTGCTTTTTCTCCTATTCCGCTCTCAGTTCCTGCTCCAGTACCAGCTTCTGCACCGCCATGTTCTGGGCGGCCCTGTGCTTCCGCACCAGCCTTTTCTTCCAGGATGCCCTGTACTTCCGCGCTGCTTTGCATCTCTGCGCCAGCTTTTCCTTCCGCTTCGTGCGTCCCTGCATTGCCCCGGGCGCTCTCCCCTGTTTTACTCCCGTCCTCCTGCTGCATTGCCCCATTAAGCCCTGCTGCTGTAACTGGCATCCCTGAAACCATCAAGGATGCTGCCACCATCCCCGCCAAAGCTCCCCTGAAAATTCTTTTCGCTTTCATAAATGTCCTCCCTTGATGCAATCTTTAGAATATTTCCTCTGCAATTGCATACACCCGTAAGGGCGTTTCGCTAATTTCAAAACGGGCGAGTTTCCAATGCTGCTTCTCTAAGGACGCCTTTCCCTTTAAGTAAAACACTTCGCCTAAATTCTCCATGCTGGTATCACCGGAAAATTCTGGAAAATTATTTAAATACTGGTGCTGGTACGGCCCAAACACTTCTTCTAAAATCGACTCCATGCTGGCAAATTCCAGAAAATCCCCTGCCGTCTGCCTTGCCACAATTTCAATTTCTATCATATGGCGGTGTTTCTGTCCTATGTCCCCATCAAAACTATGCTGCATGCACAGCCGGTATTTTAAACGGTGATATTTCATTCGGATTTCCCTGCCCATCGGTTTTTATTATGTGACAAATTATAGCATACCCATTTCTTGGCTTTCAATGCCAATACTCCACAATAACTCTCCATTTTCCCACATGCTAATGAGATTGTATCTATTCTGCCTGATGATAGCAATAGGGAATTTCAGGGAAACATATGCCGTACTTGGAGGGGATTGCAAATTTTACACGTCGGGCACAGCAGCTTTAGCGTGGCAAGGTCTTTCCTATAAGATAAAAAAAGACCAACCATCCGAAGATGATTGGCCTAACTTTTTCTTTACATAAATCCGGGAAGCTTTAAACCCAGGCTTAATCTGTTACGTATGGCATCAGGGAGATGTGCCTTGCCCGCTTGATAGCAACGGTAAGTGCCCTCTGGTGCTTTGCACAGTTGCCGGTAATCCTTCTAGGAAGAATTTTGCCCCGTTCAGAGATATATCTTTTCAGCTTGTTCGTGTCTTTATAATCAATCACATTATCTTTGCCGCAGAATACACAGACTTTTTTCCTTCTGCGCATGCCGCCCCTTCTCTTCATTGGAGAATCGCCTCTATCTGTTTTATTATAAGCCATGTCTGTTACCTCCTATCCTAATTAAAGGGTAATTCCTCATCAATCCCGTCTGGGATGTTCATAAATCCATCCCCTACTGCTGCGCTGGGCGCTGGCCTTCCGGCAGGCTGATACCCACTGGGCTGGAATCCGCCAGACTGTGCGTCGCTTACCGCTTTGCTCTCTGCAAATTCCTGATCCTCCACAATGACTTCTGTGGTGTAGACCTTCTGGCCTTCCTGGTTGGTGTAACTCCCAGTCTGGATTCTTCCTGTAACAGCAATCTTGATTCCCTTATGGAAATACTTTTCTGCAAATTCGCCGGCCCTGCCAAATGCTACGCAGTTAATAAAATCTGCCGTCTGCTGGTCGTTATCACGCTTAAACCTTCTGTCCACCGCTAATGTATACCTTGCAATTGCCGTTGCGTTTTCCCCCTGGGAATAACGCACTTCGGGATCTCTGGTTAATCTGCCCATCAATATAACTTTATTCATCTAATCTCCTTTTATTATGCCTCATCTTGCCTAACGCATAAGAAACGCAGCACATTGTCCATAATCCGTATACGTTTTTCAATTTCAGCCGGACAGTCTGCACTTGCATCAAACTGGATAAAGTAATAGAACCCTTCACGCATTTTCTGGATTTCGTAAGCTAACCTTTTTTTGCCCCAATCATCCACATTGGTAATGGTTCCGCCAAACCGGGTAATATACTCTTTTGCTTTCTCTACCACAGCGGCTCTTTCTTCATCCTCGATTTTTGCATTAACAACAAGTGCTAATTCATATTTGTTCATGCTCATCGTACCTCCTTTTGGTCTCTGGCCCCCAGTCTTTGCTAAGAGCAAGGATAAATTATTACATCACAGTGTACTAGTCTACCATAATTATTGGGTACTTTCAAGCATTTTATCCAAAAAATCCCGGATTGTCCCAAAATAAGTTTCCGGGTCTTTTTCCTGGGCCTGCCCATGCCCTGCCCCTTTTACAATCAGCAGCTCTTTCTTGCAGCTTGCGGCTGCGTACAGCTCCCGGGCCATCTGCACTGAAATCATGGCGTCAGAATCCCCATGGATAAAAAGGGTCGGCGTCCTGCTCTTTTTCACTGCTTCTAAGGCGGAAGCGTCTTTCAGGTTATACCCGCCCCGCAGCCGCAGCATCAGGCAGGCAGAATCCACCAGCGGAAATGCCGGGAGATGGAACCATTCCTTAATTTTTTCCCCAAACATGCGGTAAGCATCTGTATAGGAACAGTCCGAAACAACTGCCTTCACGTTGTCCGGGAGCTTCCCCCCAGACATCATCAGGGCCGTTGCCGCGCCCATAGACTGGCCATGGAGGACAATCTGGGCTTCTTCATCTTGGGAAAGGATGTAGTCAATCCACAGCATACAGTCAAAATGGTCCGTCCAGCCCATACCGATAAAATCCCCTTCGCTTTCCCCCTGGCACCGCAAATCCGGGACAACTGCATGGTAGCCCTGCCCATGGTACCAATATGCAAACGGGTACATTTCTTCTTTCCAGCCAGTATAGCCATGGAGGATTAATACCCACTTGTGGCTCCCCTTTCCAGAAGAAGCATTTTGGGCTCCCTGAGCACTATCTTCTGCTGAAATGTCCCCAGCAGCAGGTGCACCCCCGGGCGTTTCTTCTGTTCCCAAAAGAGTTTCCCCATTGGTATCTGCAGGGAATTCCTCTGCAGCCAGCGTATATCCATCCGGGGTTTCCACGGAAAGCTTCTTGTGCTCTGCTGCCTTAAGCCATTCCCTGGTATCGTCCAAAGCCGTCTGCCGGTTCCCTTTAATATCTGATGTCTGCACTTGGGCTGCATAGCTTTCCTCTGTAATCCGCTCAAAGGATTCCAGCTTTTCCATAAAAGAAGGCACCAGCGCGGCGCTTACCAAAAAGTTTACCAAAAGGGCATAGAACAGCAGGAACAGGCATAACAGTGAAGCCAGGGCCGCCTTCCTTTTCGCTTTTTTCCCACTTGCAGCTTTTCTGTTTCCCGCCATGTTTTTACGCCCTTTCTTTTGCATCTATTTTATTCCCCTTCTTTTTTACGGATTCCTTTTGTATTTTTTTCCACCATTTTCCTTGCCATCATTACCTGGTGGCCGCAGCCCAGGCATTTCAGGCGGAAATCCGCCCCCACCCGGAGCACCTCCCATTCGTGGCTGCCGCATGGATGCTGCTTTTTCAGGCGGACAATGTCCCCAATTTCAAATGGTATTGGCATAATTATTCCTCCTTATGGCACAGATGTATTCCTTACAGCGTAATTTTCCCAAACAGCTCCCCGATACTTTCCTGCAGCACCAAATCGGCTTGGCTGTCCCTTGGGGTAGGGGTCTTATTAATCAGCACCAGCTTATCCCCCTGATAGTAATCCACAAGCCCTGCCGCCGGATAGACTGCAAGGGATGTGCCGCCGATAATCAGCATATCCGCCTTGCTGATATAAAAAACAGCTTCCTGTATGGTCTGGTTGTCCAGCCCCTCCTCATAGAGCACCACATCCGGCTTAATGTTGCCACCGCAGTCCCCGCAGCGGGGCACGCCTTCGCTTTCCAACATGTATGCTGCATCGTAAAGCTTATGGCAGGATTCACAGTAATTCCGGTGGACGCTCCCATGGAGCTCCAGTACTTTTTTGCTCCCTGCAAGCTGGTGCAGCCCATCGATATTCTGGGTCACTACAGCCCGCACCTTCCCTGCCGCTTCCAACTCCGCCAGCTTCCTGTGGGCCATATTTGGCTTTGCATCCAGGCACAGCATTTTATTCCGGTAAAAGCGGTAAAACTCCGCCGGCTTCCTCCGGTAAAATGTGTGGCTTAAAATAGTTTCCGGGGGATAATCATACTGTTGGTTATACAGGCCGTCTACGCTGCGGAAATCCGGGATCCCGCTCTCCGTAGAAACCCCTGCGCCGCCGAAAAATACAATATTATCCGACTGCCCTACCATATCCAGAAATTGCCTGGTCTTTTCTTCCCTGTCCTGATTTGCCATATTGCTCCCTTCCTTTCCCTGCCATTGCGTCACATTCTGTTTGCGGCATGCAAGCCACTTGATTCTTTTTTCATTGTAACATACTTGCCGCCCTTTTCAAGCCCGTTTTGTGCCTCCCCGGAAATTGCCGCTGTTAAATCTGCAAGTTCCTGCGCTTTCGCATCTGCCTGCCTTACCGCCGCTTCATTGGATTTATCTACGGAATCCTGATAGCCTAGCTGGCTTGCCCTTACATTCAGCTCCGCCTTCTGGTTCTGGGATTCCAGTTCCTTCAAATATCTCATTATCATGGGTAATTAAAATAACGCTCCCCCTGCTCATCAGCGTAGATTTCCCAGAACCGGAATGGCCGATAATTGCCACAAATTCACATGGTCCAGCGCACGGACTTCATTTTCACCGGGGTTGTAAATTTTACACATGTCCTGAACCTTAATTAATTGTCCCAATTTGCTCCACCCCTTCCCTGTTTCCCGTTTTTTTCCATTTTAACAGGCTTTTCTTAAATATATTACAATTTCTTAAGGCAGCATTTATTTGGGGGGTTATTTCCAACCGGACAAAAATGTCTTAAATCCATGGTAAAAATTACTAGGAAACCACTTGCTTTCATAGTATACTGTAAGAAAGGAGGCACTTGCTATGAGAATTATAGATATGCACTGCGATACCATTTCCCGTATGTATGGGGAAAAAAAACGTGGAAAAAACGTCAGGCTGAGGAACAACCATTTTCAGCTAGATTTGGAAAAAATGAAATCTTCTGGGTATCTGCTCCAAAATTTTGCCATGTTCCTCGATATCCGGGATACCTCCTCCCCATACCAAGACTGCAAGGCCCAAATCTGCTTGTTCCAGGAAGAACTGGAACATAACAAGGACATGATACGGCTGGTAACGTCCTACCCGGAAATACTGAACAACCAAAAGCAGGGGAAAATGTCTGCTTTAATGACATTGGAAGAAGGGGACGCCTGTGAGGGGAGCATAGAAAAACTGCAGGAGTTCCGCCAGCTTGGCATACGGATGATGACATTCACCTGGAATTACCCCAACCGACTGGGGTTTCCTGGCGAACCGGCTGCAAGCCACCTGTCCCAGTCCCGGGGGCTGACACCGCTGGGGCGGGAATTTCTGTCGGAAATGGAACGCCTTGGCATTATCCCGGACGTTTCCCATCTGTCGGACGCGGGAATCCGGGATGTATGCAAGCTTGCAAAAAAACCCATCTGCGCCAGCCATTCCAATGCCCGTTCCCTCTGCCACCGGGGACGGAACCTGCCAGACAGTTTAATCCGGAGCATTGCGGAAAAGGGCGGCGTCATCGGCGCAAATTATTATGGGCCTTTCCTCTCACATACCCCCAATGTGCTGGGATGCTATTACAGCTATGTCAGCGACATTGTGTTACATATCCGGCATATTGCAAATATAGGCGGCATAGACTGTATCGGGCTGGGGTCTGATTTTGACGGGATTGACAACAATCTGGAACTGAAAAACTGCGGGTGCATGGACCTGCTGGAACAGGAACTGAAAAAAGCGGGATTCCACGAAGGGGAAATTGATAAAATTTTCTATCAGAATGTACTGGCATTTTATAAAGAAATGCTGTAACAGTCAAACAAATTTCCCATATGGGACAGCGTGAAATGGGGGAGAAATTTATGGATGTAGGAGTGGTTTGCGTACCGGCTGCGTTCCTTTATGAAAATTCAGAAACAATGTGTATTTCAGATGAAGTTTTGTCAGGATGGCCTGTGGAGGTTCTAAGGCGATGCGGGAATTTTTTTGAAATCGTGACCCACTATGGATACCGGGGATGGATAGCTGGCTCCGCCCTCCGAAAAATTTTGCCAGAGGAATATGCCTGGTGGGGATTTTGGGGCAGCAGGGATAAGGCTCCAGGGAACTGCTATGTCCCGGATGGGGAACACCTGGAGCCTGCTATCCTCTGCAAAGGGGTTACGGATATCTTAAAAGAGCCAAAGGTGCAGGCCTGTATCCTGTGCACGCTCTTTCTGGGAAGCACAGTAACGGCTGTAGGGAACCCACAGGAAGGATGGCAGAAAGTAAAGACGGCAGGAGGAATTTGCGGGTTCGTGCCTTCCTGCTCCTTGCTGCGCCTTGGGGATCTGGAACAAGTGAAAATTTCCGGGGAAGCTTTTGGGTACCTTTCCTTCCACTCCCCCCTGTGCCAAAGAGCCCTGCAAAAACTAGCTACGGAACCCATGCCGCAAATGGAATCCCAGCTTCGTTCTGCTATCTTAACTTATGCAATATCTTTCCTCGGAACCCAATACCGCTGGGGTGGGAAAAGCCATGCTGGGATTGACTGTTCTGGCCTTGCATTTATGAGTTATTATATGTGCGGCATCCAGATTTACCGGGATGCTGCCATTGTGGGGGGATTCCCTGTCCGGGAAATACCATGTTCCAAGATTAAGCCCGCAGACCTTCTGTACTTTCCTGGGCATATGGCCCTTTATCTGGGGGATGGGCGCTATATCCATGCCACAGGGAATCCAGCCAGCTTTGGCTGTACCATCAATAGCTTACATGACAAAGCGCCAGATTACAGGAAAGACCTGGCAGAAAATTTGTCTGCTGCAGGAAGTGTCTTTCCCAGCCCCTGCCTATAAAACGTGATTGAAAAATATTTTCTGCCTTCGTGCCTTTCCTGCGGCGCCCCATTGCTGTCCTTAGCCGTTTTCCAGAAAAAAATTTTTCTTAAAAGATTATAAAATGAATTGGCTTTCCACTGCCGCCATGGTAGCATCACTCTACTAATTTTAATTTTTACAATTCTGGTAAATTCTCATTATTTCCCCAAAACAGCTGGAACAGATTTACCGGGAGGCAACAAGCTTACGCAGGAACCCAGAGGAGGTGTTTGGAATGTATTCAGAAGCATTGCGGATATTGGACAGAAATACCGTACATAATATGATTGAGGAACAAAATAAAAGAGAACTGGAGCAAAGCCAGAACACGATACAAGAACAGAAACAGCGTCTTTTGGAACAGGACACCATTGAAGCATTAAAGCGGCAGCTAGAACAATTACAGCAAGGAAACCACTAATGCCCTGCCTGAAACCCTTTTGACGCCCTAATCCTATGAAAAAAGCCGATGCAAAATACAGGGTTCCTACAGCAACAGCAAGAATACACGGAATACCTGTACCTTATGCCGTAGATACCCCTTATTTTACATCAGCCCTATTTCCATAATCGGAACTTACAGTTCCCATAAACCCTGCAGCACAAGGTATGGGGGCAAATCCCCATACAAACAGGGCATCTGCCATAAAAGCTCCTACTACCCAAACAGCGGCGTAGAAAAATACCGTTCCGCCGTATCCGGCAGTATTGTTACCACTGTCTTACCGGCGCCCAGCTTCTTCGCCAGTTTCAACGCCGCCGCTACATTTGTCCCGCTGGATATCCCACACATAATCCCTTCCTCTGCCGCCAGACGCTTAGAAGTGGAAAGGGCTTCATCATCCGTGATAATGCAGACACCATCGTAAATCTGCTGGTTTAAGATTTCTGGAATTAACCCATCACCAATGCCCATCTGCAAATGGGTCCCAATAGAACCGCCGGAAAGGATTGCCGCATGTTCCGGCTCTACTGCCCAGATTTCCATGTCAGGATTTTTTTCCTTTATGGTTTCCCCTACGCCCGTAATGGTACCTCCTGTGCCAATCCCGGAACAGAACCCATGAATTGGCCCATCCACCTGGCTTAAAATCTCAATCCCCGTCTGGGAACGGTGCACTGCTGGGTTGGCAGGATTCTCAAACTGCTGGGGCACAAATACCCGCGGGTCATTTTTTGCCATGGTAAGGGCTGTCTGCAGGCACTCCTCAATGCAAGCGCCAATATTCCCTGCATCATGGATTAAAATAACCTCCGCGCCATAATGTTCCACCAGCTTGCGCCGCTCCTCACTGACAGAATCCGGCATAATAATTTTCGTCTGGTAGCCCCGGACAGCCCCAACCAATGCAAGGCCAATGCCCTGGTTCCCGCTGGTAGGCTCTACAATAATGGTATCCTCCCGGATCAGGCCTTTCTCCTCTGCATCCTTTATCATATTATAAGCCGTCCTTGTCTTAATGGAACCCCCTACGTTCAGCCCCTCGAACTTCACCAGTACCCGGGCGCTGTCTGGGTCCGCCATATGGTTCAGGCGGATTAAGGGCGTATTCCCCATTGCTTCTAATATATTCTCATAAACCATAACCTCAAATCCTTTCTGTATCCGTACCGAAACGGAAATACCTTTCAAATTATAATATGTATTTCTTGGAAATACAACAACCATTCCATTGATTTTTAAGATTATTTCCCCTATACTATATTCAGGCAGAACATAACACGCCCCATCGCCGCCTGCTTTTCAGGACGGCAAAAGAAAGGCAAACCCATGAATGATAAATTTATAAGAAGCTTACAAATTGACTGGAACAAAATCAGCGAAAATTCATATCTGCACGGCATCCCTGCCCTGCGCCAGATAAACTTTCTGGAATTCCCGGAAAATATTACGATTTTCGTAGGCGAAAACGGTTCAGGGAAATCCACCCTGTTAGAAGCCATTGCAGTTGCCTATGGGTTTAACCCAGAGGGCGGGACTTTAAATTACCGTTTCAGCACCTTTGACGATGTTTCTGAATTAAACCAAGGCATTACACTCACCAAAGGTTACCGCCGTGCCGCGTCCAATTACTTTTTCCGTGCAGAAAGCTTTTTTAACGTGGCAAGCAAAACAGAGGAATACCGGGGCTATACACCAAAAGAGATCTACTACGCCCGCTATGGGGGAAAATCCCTCCATGAGCAATCCCATGGGGAAAGCTTTCTGTCCTATTTCCAGTCCTTTGAAGATACGGGGCTATACCTGATGGATGAGCCGGAGGCAGCGTTGTCCCCACAGCGGCAGCTCAGCCTGTTCCTGCAAATCAGCAAAATGGCAAAAGCCGGCTCCCAGTTCTTTTTGGCTTCCCATTCACCTATCCTGCTTGGGATTCCTGATGCTTATATACTCTCATTTGACAATGGGGAACTGAAACGCTGCGATTATAAAGATACAGAAAGCTATCAAATCATGGAAATGTTTATCAACCACAAGGATGTACTGGTTGGACGGTTGTTAGACGAACCATAAAAAGAGTTGCGGGGGCAGGATTTGAACCTGCGGCCTTCGGGTTATGAGCCCGACGAGCTTCCAGACTGCTCCACCCCGCGCTGATATGTCTATTATATTCCATTATCTGGCAAATGTCAATTCATTTCTAAGACTTTTTTCCTACTTTGATCCAGATGTTACTGTATTGGCCTGTAGCCGTGCAGCACAGTACACGGCTCAGGAGCGAACAGTAACATCCCGCTGCCGGAACATGGTATCAGAAATATTCTTGGCATACTGCTGCCCTGAAATATAGTATACGCAGTTTTTTTCTTCTTATGCATCTGTCCTTTTTTAATATAGGAACTATTACTCCGGCGACAGTCGCCAAATGCCTGCAGGCAGCCACTTGGCTCATTGCCCGCGGGAATAAAAATATATGAAAATGCTTTGTAACAGGACGCTAAACGCATTTTCAGGCACGCTCTAGCGGAGCTGATGGTTTTTAAAACTGCGGTAAATCCAAAAAGCAAGAACAGGGAACAGGCACAAATAGGCTACCGGAACCCATTGGAAAAAGTAAAAATAATGCCCTCCCACCGAAAGCAACTGATGGGCTGCCACGCTCCCTGGGTAAAACATGGCAGTTGGAAGGCTGCATACCAGCAGAAACAGCCAGCGGCTGCCCCCAGCAAGCTGCACCAGATAAATTGGCGCAAACACAAATACAAAGCTAAGGATAATAGCGCCAAACGGCGATTTCATTTTCGCAGACAGGAACATCACCACCATGGCCGTCATTACAGCCGCTAACACACAACAGAAAAGTGTAATCAGCAAAAATTCAAGCATATTTACGGGAAGGTTCAAGAGAAACCCATCCGTGCACACCTGTATGGGGAGGTTCCAGCCGCTTAAGCCGTAAATGGCCTGAATTTCCAGCAAAAACACCAAGGTAAATCCAATGGAGCTAAAGCATGCAAAGGAACTGCCAGCCAAAAGCTTCGCCCAAATCAGCTTATTTTTCCCAAAGCGTGTGGACAGCACCAGCGCATCCATATGGGAAGTGTGCTCCCCTGCAAACATGGGGGCGAGGATAATTGCCACTGCAAAGGCAATAAAAATAAAATTTGGCGTCTGCATCTGGAAAAAATTATGATACCCGGCCATATTCCCATAAGCGTAAGGCTCTTTTATTCTTGCATTTTCTTCTTTGTGGAAAGCAATTTCCCCTTCGCTTAATTCTTCTAACCTGAAAATCAAATCCATCATGCGTTCCCGTAAGGCATAAAAATTTGTCCCATCAATTTTTTCCCCGGCAAAGCCGCCCAGGCGGTTTTCCATCATTGCAAGCAGCATGGAAAGGTTTTCGTAAGGGGCATAGGCTTCATAATACTTGTTCCAATAAGCTGCCCAGCCCCCTTCCGGCGCATCGTTGGAAAAAAAACCATCCTCCCTTTGGTAAAATGCGTCCTGCGTTTCCTGCATGTTTTGGAAAAACTGGCCATTGAGCTCCTGGATTTCTAAATGCTCCAAGGCTTTCCGTTCCTGTTTTGCCATATGGTAATGGGTATCCACCTTTTCCCCCTCCATATAAAAATCCCCAATGGCGCCGCCAAGCCCGCTGAATAATGTCCACAGCAGCACCAGCGCCAACACAATCCATGTAGACCGTCTTTTAAAAATTTTCCGGTATTCATATCCTGCTAACTGCAGCACTTCTCCCATCTCCCAAAACTCCTTTCTGCTGGTTTACTATGGGGATTGGTTTCCTCACATCTGCCCTTCCCCGCTGAAATAATATAAGTACAAATCCTCCAATGTTGCCGCTGCCTGCACGGCATGTTCCGCAGGCTTCTCCCCGCATACCAGGCGCAGGAATGTGCCCTCTTTTTCCTCCCGGACGTTTAAGGCAGGGTATTGCCCCATAAGGCGCTCTGCGGCATGGCTGTCCACAGTACATTCCCAGACCTTCCCTTCAATGGCCTGGATAATTTCCTCCAGGCTGCCCTTATGGATAATCGCGCCGTCCTTCATCAGCAGGATCACGTCCGCAATATGCTCCACATCCGATACAATATGGGTGGAAAGCAGCACAATCCTGTCATTTCCAAGCTTGGAAACTATATTCCGGAATTTTACCCGCTCCTTTGGGTCCAGACCTGCGGTGGGTTCGTCCAGCACAAGGACTTCCGGGTTATTAAGCAGTGACTGGGCAATACCCAGCCGCTGCTTCATGCCGCCGGAAAAGGTTTTGATTTTCTTTTTTGCCACATGGGATAAACCTGCCAGTTCCAAGAGCTCCCGTGACTTCTCACTTGCCCTCTTTTTTGGCATCCCCTTTAAGGAGCCTAGATACATCAGGAAATCCATGGCGGAAAAATCCGGATAATATCCAAACTGCTGCGGCAGGTAACCGAGGATGTCCCGGTAAGCTTCTTCCTCCACTTTGGTTCCGTTATAAAGGATTTCCCCGCTGTCCGGCCTTAAGACCCCGCACATCAGCCGCATCAGCGTGGTCTTTCCCGCCCCGTTTGCCCCAAGCAGCCCGTAAACCCCCTGAGTTAGGGAAAGGGATACCCGGTCTACCGCAATTTTTTCTTTGTACTGCTTCGTTACCCTGTCAAAAATAAGTTCCATTTCCATTCCTCCAATCCTTTGGATGCGCAGCAGATGCGCCATACTTGGTTTCCCATAGCCGCTGCAAAAACAACCAGGGCAGCAAGCCAAAGGTAAAAAGTCCCATTTCCATAAATTTGCTGCCAAAACTGCCTGCCGGCAAGGGAAGGCGCACAAAGGAACATGGCAAACGCTGCGCAGCACCATATGCCCTCCCGCCCCTTCACATATTTTTCAATCTGGAAGGCAATGGCGCAGGTGCCAACCCACGGCACTAATAAGTACACTGCCGCCCGTAAACTGCTGAAACCGCCTTCCTGCACAATCCATGGAACCCCTAAGAGCATCAGTAAGATATCCGCACCTCCCAGAATGCCCATCCTCACCAGAAGCACTTGGGGCAGGTTATATTTTGCCGCTATCTCCAGTTCCGCCATGCCATACACGCTGGAACGGAAAGTTTCCGTCACTGCCAATACGGCCAAAACCGGCATAGCTGCAGACAGGCAGGACAGCATCCAAAACCCGCTGGATTCCTGCCCGAAATTCCGTCCGGCCAACAAAGCCAACGCGACTGCCAGCAGGGACAGTGCCCATGTCCATTTGCGGATATAGCTTACCTGCACCCCCACCATTTCTATCCTTTTGGCCTTGGGATATGGGAAACCCCTTAAAAACTCCTCTTTCCCCTGAGGGGGCGGCGCCGGGAAAGCCTGCTGCATCTCTTTTTTTAACTGATATTTGAAAAGCCTTGGCATGTTAGTTCCCTCCTATTTCTCCATGAAAATACAACACCTACCCTGAAATGAAATCTGCAGGCTTACGCCAGCAGCCGTTTCAGCCTGCGCAGCGCCTCTTTTTCCATCCGGTATGCGCTGCTGCGGGACATTCCGGTTATCTTTAAGATTTCTTTTACAGAAAGCCCATTGACATAGCGGAGCACCACTAATTCCTGCATTTCCACAGGAAGCTGCTCTAATGCCTTCTGCAGATGGAGAGCTGTTTCTACCTGCTCCATAGGGCTTTCCGATAATTTTTCTTCCAGTTCCCGACTTTTGGCAAAGCCGCCTTCTGCGGCCTCCCCAAGCAGCTCCTCATCCCGCCGTGGGTTCCGGTAATAATCCACGCACAAGTTCCGGGCAATAGTATAAAGGTAGGCTAACTGCTTGCCCCGGCTGATATACGGAGTATGGGAAAAATACCGAAGGAAGGTTTCCTGAGCCAGGTCTTCTGCTGCGCAGCGGTCGTTTACTTTAAAATAACAGTAACGGTAAATTTTATCATACTGCTCACTGAGGTCTAAGGACACGCAAAAACCTCCTTTCAAAATGTTTAACGTCTGGGACAGGCAGAATGTGCCAAAAAGATAGAAATGAAACCAAAGAATCCTGCGCAGAGGTCTTTCCTATAGAAGAGCAAAGTGGGCAAGCCCACTTCAGCTCCCCTACCCCCTCACTCATGAGGGGCTTGGTGTCTACACTCCGTTTCGGTCCGTTCTGAACACGCTCTAGCGCTTAGAACCTTTGCTGCGCCGAGTGCGGTCACGCAGTGACATCTTCTATTCGCACGGGTACCCTCGCTTCGCTGGGGCAGACCCGCCGCAGTGCGATAAAAGCTTTTTGTACTGTATCTCATTATTCCATAAATATGTGTAGCTTTAAGCCGTCCTCTTTGTAACTACATGCTCCCCTTTTTACTCCTTTTCCTCCCCGGCCGGGACAATTGCAATTTCTGTATCCCCCTTTTCGGCACATTCCAGTACCGCAGCAGCCAGCTTATGGAAATTCCCCCCGGAATGGGATGCCCCAGCCATCATGTCAATCTCATCTGTACCCTGCTTTGCAAGGAATTCTGACGCATAGTAACGGGTATACTGGTTGGGGTAAGTGCCCGACACAGGGTTCATCTGCTTCATATAAGCATTGTCCCAGGCCTTAATGAAGCCACTTTCATTCTTAGCATTAAATTCCACGCTTACAATTTTATTGTCCATTACGCAGATGGTAACATATTCCTTCCATCCAAAATCATATTCTTCCATCATCGCCGTATAATATCCGTCTTTCCACTTTGCCTTCGCCTGCTGGCTGCTGCAGCCGGAAACCAGCAGACAGGCCAACATGCAGCAAATGGCTGACATAAGCTTTAATTTCTTTTCTCCCATCTTACTTATCCCTCCTTAACCGGAACTGCCCGGAAATGTATTGCAGCCCTTCCGCCTGCTTGTGGAGCTTCTGGCTGGCAGTAGTGCTCTCATAGCTTGCATCCAGGTTCCGCTGGGCTACATTGCTGATTTGGACAATCTGTTCCGCCATAGTTTCCAGGGATTCCTTTTGGACGCTTACAGACTCCTCCAAGCGTTTTGTAATTTCCGTCATCCTGTTTGTCACGTCGCTGATATCGTCAAAGGATTCTGCAGCCTGTTTTGCATAGGCAACGCCATTTTTAATTGCTTTCAGGGAATTGCCGATTACCTCGGAAGCATGTTTGGCTGATTCCGTGCTCTGTGCGGCAAGCTCCCTGACTTCAGCGGCCACCACCGCAAAGCCTTTCCCAAATTCCCCTGCCCTGCTGGCTTCCACGGAAGCATTTAACGCCAGCATATTGGTCTGGGACGCAATATTTTCCAAGATCCGGTTTACCTTGGTAATTTCTATGGAATTGTCATTAATATCCTCCATTGCCGCTAACAGGTTCTTCATGTTTGCATCCCCGGCATCCATGCTGGCCCTGGCCCTTCCCATCAGCTCGCCGGCAACCTTGGTATTATTGTCCACCTCGGAAATATTTTCTTCAATTGCTTTTGTTTCTTCTGTCAGCACCAGCAGGGAATCCGACTGCTCGCTGGAGCCGGTATGTACCTGTACTGCGCTTTCCGACACAATCCCCGCTGTTTCCAGCACCTCTTTGGAGGAATCCTGCACAGAAATCAGCATCTGGCTTAAGGATACAATAATTCTGTTCAGGGATTCCTTCATTATAATGAAGTCCCCATAAAATTCCCCTTCTACCGACACGTCAAAATCCCCTTCGGAAATACTGGAGAGGATCTTAGACAGCTCTGATATGTACCCATTAATGCTCTCCACGGTATTGCTTAGGGAAGAAGAAAGGGTGTGTGTTTCATCCTTTGTCCGGCTAATCCTTGTAGGGGTCTTTAAATCGCCGTTGGCCAAGAGCTCAATCCGCTTCGTAACCCCTTTCAGTGAATTTTTAATCCTGGCCGCATACGTTATGGTAAACAGCCCTGCGACAACCAAAAGCCCCCCTGTAATATAAATCCCCAGCATAATGCTGTCATTTGCCGGACCCATAAAGTCATTCCGAGGCACAATAATGGCAAGGTACCAATTCGTCCCGCTGATCGGGACATAGCTGATTAATTGCATATCCTTTTTATGCTCGTAAGCCATAACGCCAGTCTGCCCGGACACTACCTTCTGTTCGATATCCTGAGTGCCCACATATTCGGCCATGTCCGCCTGTTCCCGGACCAGGTCGGTATTCCTGTGGCCCATGATCCGTCCCTCTGCATTTACAATAAAAGCTTCCCCATTGGCGCTGATATTGATACTGCTCAGCACATCGCTTAAAATGCTGTAATTATAAGCACCCACCAGATAATAATTCAGCGTGCCTTCCGCATCTTTGATTGGGAGCCCCACTGCAAGCTCCAGTATATCCCCATTTTCATAAACATCGTCAATGACCATGTTCTGTGTTTCCTGCATCAGTGGGAAAAAGTTATGGTCCTGCACGGACTTGGGGCACTTTTCGTCCCCTAAAAACAAGGTTCCTTCTGCACTGTACAGGCCAAGCCAAGCAAATTCAATCCCTGACTGGGCATTGCGGAGCACCTCCAGCTTCTCCTCATCCGAGCTTCCGATGCCCGTGGAACTTCCCACGTCCGCAATTGCTTCATTTTCCCCAATCATAAAAAACCGGTCGGAAAGCATATGCAGGTTGCTTTCCAAATTCTGGGCTGCCGTTTTTGTCATAGACGGAAGTACATTGGACAGCACGCTGTCTGTCAACGATTTCATGGAACGCGTCATTAACACGACAAATACGACTGCTAGGCAAATCATCATAACCAGTGTGTTCAGCAGTATTCTTCCGCTAATGCTTCTTTTCGCTTTCACTTTCTTTTCCTCCTATTTTCTGCAAATCATTGTTAAAACCCAATGTATTTATTCTACTACAGAAAAGATTCAAATTCAATACGGAGAAATACTTATTATAAGCATTTGCCCACTTACCACAGGGGCTGTTTTCCTTTCCTTAAACCCTAATCTGTGTTACAATAAAGTTACATAGATGCGCCCGTTGCTGAAAGGAGGCCTATCCATGCCAAATAACATTTTTTACACCCTCCAAAAATCTTCTTATCTGGACGAAAAATTACAGGCTTATGCCGACAGCGATTGTTACCCCTTCCATATGCCGGGGCACAAGCGCAGCGGCAAGCTGGAACTGCCAAACCCTTACTCCATAGATATTACGGAAATCGAAGGGTTTGACAACCTGCACCATGCCGAAAGCATTTTAAAAGAAGCCCAGATGCGCGCCGCTGAGATGTTTGGGGCAAAATCCACTTTTTACCTTGTCAATGGCAGCACCTGCGGCATTTTAAGCGCAATCAGCGCAGCCCTTCCCCGGAAAGGCACGCTGCTCATGTCCCGGAACAGCCACAAGTCCGCTTACCATGCTGCTTACCTGCGGGAACTGGAAACCATATACCTGCTGCCTTCCGTCACAAAATTTGGCATTTCAGGATCCATCCCCCCTGCCCATGTGGAGCAGGCATTGGAGGAATTTCCCCAAACGGGCTGTGTATTCCTCACATCCCCCACTTATGACGGGATTGTTTCCGACATTCAGGCAATTGCGGACATTGCCCATGCCCACAATGTGCCGCTGATTGTGGACGAAGCACATGGGGCACATTTTATGTTTTCCAAAAAATTCCCTGCCCCTGCCCTCAGGTGCGGCGCAGACGTGGTGATACAGAGCCTGCATAAGACGCTCCCCTGCCTGACGCAGGCCTCCTTGCTCCATGTCAATTCCAAACGGATTGACAGGAACTCCCTGAAACGGTTCCTTGGCATTTACCAGACCAGCTCCCCTTCCTACCTGCTGATGGCTTCCATTGACAAATGCATCCGTTTTATGCGGGAGGAAAGCGCCCCGCGGATGACAGAATTTACCCAGCTACTGGCCAAATTTTACCATAAATCAGAAGCCTTGCGCCGCCTAAAGGTATTTTCCCCTTCCTCCTGCCCACCGGAGTCATGCTTTGCCCATGATTTTTCCAAAATTTTAATCTCAGTGGGAAGGACAGGGCTTACCGGAAAGGAGCTCTATGACAGCCTGCTGCAGACCTACCACCTGCAGATGGAAATGTCCTCCGGCCATTACGTGACAGCGCTGACTTCCCTGATGGACACAAAGGAAGGGCTCCAGCGCCTTATAGCCGCGCTGGAAGATATCGACCACAAGAACCGGCCTGCGGAATATGGGGAACCGGAGCACCTCTTAACTTCAGAATTGATTTACCAAACCCCAAAGCCTGGGATGTCCATCTCCATGGCAATGGACCAGCACACGGAAGTGCTGCCTTTAAAGGCTTCCATTGGGCATATCAGCCAAGAATATATTTACCTGTACCCGCCGGGGATCCCCCTCGTTGCCCCCGGGGAAATCCTGACAGGGAAATTGCTGCGGACGATTTCCCAATG
>Ga0137308_101048_pt1 | contig 32582 bp, 29 predicted proteins | sample Inofrocosms_June_FD_97181 | JGI IMG/M metagenome (GOLD analysis project Ga0137308, IMG submission 97181) | Mouse cecal microbial communities from Vienna, Austria - N-Acetylneuraminic and N-Acetylglucosamine D2O microcosms_June | ecosystem: Host-associated > Mammals > Digestive system > Large...
GTGACCAGGATGTCCTGGATCAGGTCAAAACGCTTCAGGCTCAGTTCCTCGAAAGCCAGATCCCCGTATCCCTGGAGGATCCGCGCATCCAGCTGATCCTTGTTGTAATTCTCTGCAAACCAGTTCACAAGCTGACGGGTGGCAGTCTCCTCCTGGGCGATTTCCCCTTTCATGGCTCTGGCAGACCGGGATGAAGTGAAAGCCACACCCAGGCAGGCCAGTCCCATAACCGTGATGACAGACTGGCTGATGATCCGGGAGGCCTGGTTCATGGGCAGCTTTAACACATTGCTCCAGCAGAGAATGGCGGCCGCGGTCAGGACACCGCCTACCAGAAGGAAAGCAGATGCGGAGGACTTAAGATCCTCATATTTCTGGGATTTCTTTATGTAGACCTGGGGACGCGCAGGTGCGCGGCCGGATCTGGCGGTAATCACTGCTTCCCTGGAAATGTCAGCAGCGGCACCAGCAGACATTTCTCCGGCCTCGTCCAGATTTTCTGGCAGGATATTCCCTTCCGGTCCTTTCCTGGCTGCATCTTCCAGGGCCTGGTATTCAGCCAGGATTTTCTGGTACTCGGCCATTTTTTGGGCAGCTTCCTCCTCCTGCTGCAGTTTCTTCATGGCATCGGCAGCTTCCTTTGACTCTGCCAGAGGACCGCCACAGTCAGTGCAGACGGTGATTCCGTCTATGAATTCCATATCACATTTCGGGCAATAAGGCATAGATATTCATTCCCTTTCCTTAGTTTTGTCCGTTTCCGGACGTATTATCTCATTTATTATAAAGCACAATGCGGGATTCGTCAAATATCGGGCATCCGCCCGGTGTGGAAAGCCTGACATCTGAACTATAATCAATTGCACCTGAAAAGAGACTTCCATTTCCAGAGGAAATACGCTAGAATAGAGGATACAGTTCAAAAACAGAGGAAGAACAGGAGCTTTTAAAATGAAAACATCGGAATTATTGAGGCGATTTGTTCCATACTATAAGAAATACTGGAAGACCATGGTGTTCGATCTTTTTTGTGCATCGTTGACCACGATCTGTGAGCTGGTGCTGCCGCTGATGCTGCGGTTTATCACGGACCAGGGGATGAAGGATCTGGCGGCTCTTTCTGTAGGGACGATCTTAAGGATCGGCGGAATCTATTTTCTGTTGAGGATTGTAGATGGGATGGCGGCCTTCTACATGGCCTACACCGGTCATGTTATGGGAACAAAGATTGAGACAGACATGCGTCAGGACGCCTTTGAGCATCTCCAGAAGCTTTCGGACAGCTACTTTAACAATACGAAGGTGGGGCAGATCATGGCACGGATTACCAGCGATCTGTTTGATGTTACAGAATTCGCCCACCATTGTCCGGAGGAATTCTTTATTGCGTTTTTGAAAGCTGTAATTGCCTTTATCATCCTTTCCGGTATCAGTCTGCCTTTGACTGTGGTAATATTTATCTTTATCCCCATCATGGTGGTGTCCTGCACCTACTTCAATATCCGGGTGAAGCAGGCTTTTAAGCGGCAGAGGAACCAGATCGGAGAGCTGAATGCAAGGATCGAGGATAATCTTTTGGGGAACCGGGTAGTCCGGGCCTTTGCAAACCAGAATATTGAGATTGAGAAGTTCCGGGAGGACAACCACGCCTTCTATGAGATCAAGCGGGAATCTTATCTGTATATGGCAGCATTTCAGGATACCATACGGATGTTTGACGGTCTGATGTATCTGGTGGTGATCATTGCCGGAGGTATCTTCATGGTGAAGGGGCTGATCGGGCCCGGGGATCTGGTGGCTTATACCTTGTATGTGACCACGCTTCTGGCCACTATCCGGCGGATCATTGAGTTTGCGGAGCAGTTCCAGCGGGGGATGACCGGGATCGAACGCTTCGTGGAGATCATGGATTCCAGAATCGATATTCTGGATGAGCCGGGGGCAAAGGATCTGGAGCATGTAGAGGGAGCCATCCGCTTCGACCATGTAAGCTTTGAATATCCGGACGATCACAATTCTGTACTGGAGGATATTGTGCTGGATATCCGTCCGGGGGAGAAGATTGCCCTGGTAGGGCCTTCCGGCGGCGGGAAGACCACCTTGTGCAATCTGATCCCACGCTTCTATGATACCACCAGCGGGAATATCCTGATTGATGACAGAGAGCTGAAAGGCATCACTCTTCAGAGTCTGCGTTCCAATATCGGGATCGTGCAGCAGGATGTGTACTTGTTCTCCGGGACCGTTTATGAGAATATCGCTTACGGAAGACCGGAGGCTTCCCGGGAGGAGGTCATGGAGGCGGCCAGGATGGCCGGTGCCCACGAGTTTATCTCTGAATTGAAGGATGGGTATGATACCTACGTGGGAGAGAGGGGCGTGAAGCTCTCTGGAGGGCAGAAACAGAGGATTAGCATCGCCAGGGTGTTTTTGAAGAATCCGGCTATCCTGATTCTGGATGAGGCTACATCAGCGCTGGACAATGAGAGTGAGGTCATCGTCTCTCAGTCCCTGGACCGTCTGGCTGTAGGGCGTACGACAGTGACCATCGCCCACCGGCTGACCACCATCCAGAATGCGGACCGGATCCTGGTGCTTTCTGAAGGACGGATCGTGGAAGCCGGAAACCATGAGGAGCTTCTGGAGAAGAAAGGCATCTATTACCAGCTCTATACCTCTGTGCAGAAGACCGGAGAGAATGCTCCGGAGAGCGGGAAGGTCATGAATACAAGCCTATAGACAAGGAGAACTGTAACATAAATAATCATGAAACATAAGGAAGGGGCTGCATAATGAAAATAGCAGTGGTTGTGGACAGCAACAGTGGGATCACGCTGGAAGAGGCAGAGAAGCTGGGGGTGGCAGTGCTCCCGATGCCGTTTATGATTGACGGGGAAACCTATGAGGAGGGGATATCCCTGGATCAGGACACATTTTACAAGTATCAGGAGGCTGGGGCTGAGATCAGTACTTCCCAGCCGTCACCAGAGACAGTTACAAAGCTGTGGGATAAGCTTCTGGCGGAATATGATCAGATTGTCCATATCCCTATGTCCAGTGGTCTGAGCAGCTCCTGCCAGACGGCACTTATGCTGGCGGAAGACTATGACGGAAGGGTACAAGTGGTCAACAACCAGCGGATCTCCACTACCCAGCGCCAGTCTGCCCTGGATGCGGTGGCTATGGCGGCCGCAGGCTGGGATGCAGCCGCCATCCGTGGAGAACTGGAGCGGACCAAGATGGACTCCAGTATCTATATTATGGTAGATACTCTGAAATATCTGAAAAAGGGCGGGCGTATCACACCGGCGGCCGCAGCTCTGGGCACGCTTTTGCGGATCAAGCCGGTGCTGCAGATCCAGGGAGAGAAGCTGGATGCATTTTCCAAGGCCCGGACTGTGAAGCAGGCCAAGAGCATCATGATGTCAGCGGTGGCCAGAGATCTGGAGACCCGGTACCAGGATCCGACCGCCCAGCATACCTGGCTGTGCGTGGTTCACTCCTGCAACTATGAGGCAGCCAGGGAGTTTGCCGCGGAGCTGCGTCAGGCCTATCCCGGGACGCCAAAGATTGAGATTGCTTCCTTGTCTTTAAGTGTTGCCTGCCATATCGGTACAGGCTCCCTGGCAGTAACCTGTACAAAGCAGCTGGATATAAAGGCGGAATAGACCAGATATGGAAGAGAAAAGAAAACCCGGTTTTTGGCGGGATAAGAATATTACCGTCAGCTTAAAGCTGCCTCTGATCCTGCTTCTGCTTTTGTTCGGCATGATTCCCATGCTCCTCTGCACGGTGACGGTGGTGGAATCCTTCCGCCAGAGACAGATCGATTCCCGCATAATGGAGGTACAGAACCAGTGCCAGATTCTCAGCAGCAAGCTGACCAGGGCCGGGTATCTGCGTGGCGAGGCAAAGGACGGCCTTATGGACAGCGAGATCAGCACCATGGCAGATATCTATAACGGCCGGATCGTGGTGGTAAACAAGGATTTCCGCATTGTGCAGGATACGTTCCATCTGGCGGAGAGGCGTATGCTGGTGGCGGAAGAGGTGATCCGGTGTTTCCAGGGAGAGACCAGCAGCAAATACAATAAGGAAAAGCGATATTTCGCTCAGGCTTTTCCTGTGTATAATTCTGACCAGGATCAGGGGATCGACGGGGTGCTGGTGATTATCGCCTCGGCAGAAACGGTTCTCTCGGTGGTGGATACAGTGGGAGACCGTGCCCTGCTGGTACAGCTTATGGTATTTCTGGCGCTGCTTCTGATCGCCATGATGGCGGTCACACTGCTGATGCGGCCTTTTGCCAAGTTTCAGGCGAAGCTGAATCATGTGGCCGAGGGGGCCCTGGATACGGATATCAGCGCGGAATGGTATAGGGAGACCCATGATATTTCCCAGGCAGTGGAGCGGACTCTTTCTACCTTAAAAGAGGTGGATCAGTCCCGCCAGGAGTTCGTGTCCAATGTGTCCCACGAGCTGAAGACACCTATTACCTCCATCCGTGTGCTGGCGGACTCACTGATGGGTATGGAGGATGTGCCGGCGGAGCTGTACCGGGAATTTATGGAGGATATCTCTGATGAGATTGACCGGGAGAGCAAGATCATTGATGATCTTCTGACTCTGGTTCGTATGGACAAGATGAATGCAGAGTTAAATATTGCCCAGGTGAATTTGAATGTCTTCCTCAAGCAGATCCTCAAGCGGCTGCGGCCCATTGCCAATAAGCGTAAGATCGAACTGATCTTCGAGAGCATCCGGGAGGTGACCGCAGATATCGATGAGATGAAGCTGTCCCTGGCTATCAGCAACCTGGTGGAAAATGCGATCAAATACAATCAGGAGGAGGGATGGGTCCGGGTTACCCTGGATGCTGACCACAAATTCTTCTATGTGAAGGTTGCCGATTCTGGAATCGGGATTCCGGAGGAGGAGCAGAACCGTATTTTCGAACGTTTCTATCGTGTGGATAAGGCCCGCTCCAGGGCAACAGGAGGAAGCGGCCTGGGACTTTCCATCACCAGAAGTATTGTCCTGATGCATAAGGGTGTGATCAAGATCAGCAGCAAGGCAGGAGAGGGGAGTGTCTTCACTCTGCGGATTCCGCTGAACTATATCGCACAATAAGCTGTCATGCCCCAGCGGGGGATGTGCCGCCGGGAAATGAAAGCGTAGTGGGCGCATCTGGCATCCCTGTTTACAGATTAAAGGAGTACCTGTCATGAAAAAGAGATGGAAGTACGCTGTCCTGGTCGGGCTATTGCTGTTGTCTTGTCTGCTGCTGTCAGGCTGTCAGAGGGAGACGGAGACTATGGACGAGAATCTGGCAGTCTATCAGATCTACTATCTGAATCCGGCCATGACCCGTCTCGTCTCCCAGGAATACCGGACGGAGACTACAGAGACGGATTACCTGATCCAGGAGCTGATGGAGCAGTTTCGCAATGTTCCTGCTTATGTGGACTGTCAGGCGGCGTTGTCGGATAAAGTGGTCTATCAGGGCTACAAGCAGGAGGATATCGTACTGTACTTGTATTTTGACAACAATTACACCAGCATGAAATCTTACCGGGAGATCTTGTGTCGGGCAGCACTGGCCAGAACCATGACTCAGATACCGGGCATCGAATATATCAATATCTATTCCGGGCAGCAGCCCCTGATGGATGCAGACGGTATGCCCGTGGGAATGGTGTCCAGCAGTGATTTTATCGACAGTATCAGCGATGTCAATTCCTATGAGAAGACGGAGCTGACGCTGTATTTTACAGATGAACTGGGAGAGATGCTTTATGCAGAGAAGCGGGAGGTAGTACACAATATCAACACCTCCCTGGAGCAGGTAATCCTGGGGGAACTGATCCAGGGGCCGGAGCAGGAGGGGCTGATGCCGACTCTGGATCCCCAGACAAAGCTGCTCAATGTTTCTGTCAATGAAAATGTGTGCTATCTGAACTTTGATACTACCTTTTTAGGCAATCAGCTGGAGGTCAGGGAGTATATACCGATCTACTCCATCGTGAATTCTCTCTCGGAGCTGTCGTCTGTAAACCGGGTTCAGTTTACCATCAATGGGGAACAGAATGCTACATTCCGGGAATCGGTTTCCCTTAGCGCACCTTTTGGGAGAAATCTGGATTATATAGGAGGAACTGAAAATTAAGAGACCACTTCTGATTTTATCAGGAGGATTCGTACTTGGAGAGGTATTGGGCCTGATGAAGGAAGCGGTCTGGGGCATGGTTCTGCTGGCACTGGCAGGGCTTGCCCTGTCAGTGGTTTTGTGGGTGCTGGCAGGAAAAAGGTGCTGGCTCCTTTTTCTGCCGGTTTTTCTTGTTGTGGGGATGGGACGGGCCGGTCTGGAGAGGCAGACCTGCCAGGAGGAGCTGGCTCTGGGTCTGGATGGCCAGGAGATTCTTCTGACTGGAAGACTGGAAGCGGTCCGGAAGCGGGAGAAGGGATGGGTGCTGGAGCTGACGGACTGTGATGGATGGCTGTATGATCAGGAATTGGGAAGAGAAGCGGGAGCGGCACCGGCACCGGATATCCAGGTGGAGGGTCTGCCTTCTGACAGATCGGAGAAATCCTCCTGTAAGGAAAGTGGCGATTTAAAGACAAGGCCGGACAGATGGCGGCTCCGCCGGGTTCAGGTATATACAGATGAGGACATAAAAGGGGTCCGGCAGCTGGAAGTGGGGAATATTCTCCAGGTCCGGGGAGAGGCGGATGAGATGGAACCAGCCAGGAATCCTGGCCAGTTTGATTTCCGGCAGTATTACCGGGCTTTTGGACAGAGCTACCGGATCATGGCGGATTCCTTTGTTGTTCAAAGTCGGGAAAGGCGGGCTTTGGATGAGTTTTTACGAAGGCAGGTATTGAGGGCCGGGGAGATTCTGGACCAGACTGCGCCTGCTGGAAGATCCGGGCTTTTCAGGGCAGTGCTTCTGGGAGATAAGACGGCTCTGGAGGCTAAGGTCAGGGATATGTACCAGGACCACGGCATTGCCCATCTGCTGGCGGTCAGCGGTCTGCACTTGTCTTTACTTGGCGGAGCGGTTTATGGTGGTCTGCGCCTTCTGGGGGCAGGTTATGGGAGCAGTGGTCTCGTGAGCGGGCTGTTTCTGGCCGCCTATAGTGTGATGATCGGGAGTCCGGCCTCTGTGGAACGGGCGCTGGTTATGACACTGTGCGGATATGGAGCTGCATATCTTGGAAGGTCCTTTGATCTGTTGTCAGCTCTGGCCTTGTCTTCCCTGCTGCTTTTGTGGGCAAGTCCTTATCTGGTTTTACAGGCCGGATTCCAGCTGTCCTTTGGGGCGCTGCTGGGAATCGGTGTGGCGTCTCCTTGTCTGGAGAGGTGGCTTATAGGGGATAAGGAGTTGTCTGGAGAATTTCTGTGGTGCAAAAGTCTGGCTGCAGCCCTGGGCATCCAGCTGGTGACAGTCCCTGTTCAGTTGTATCACTTTTACCAGATTCCCTTGTGGGGGATGGCGCTGAATCTGGTGCTTGTTCCCCTGATGGGACTGGTGCTGGCATCCGGGGTGGCCGGGGTGGTGCTGGGAAGCGTTTCTATCCGGGCCGGACGGTTTGCCATGGGAAGCGGCGCGGGGATTCTGTCCTTTTATGAATGGGCATGTGGGTTCAGCGACCGCTTTCCGGGGAATCTGCTGGTAGCCGGGAGACCACAGGGCTGGCAGATGACGGTTTATTATCTGATCCTGGCAGCAGTGCTTTCTCTGGCTTTTTACGGAAACCGTGAGTCATGGCCGGCGGCATGGAAAAGGCTGCTGCCAGCCATGGGGACCGGCTTTCTGGTGCTGGTATTGGCTCCCCGGCCGGTAAAGGGCCTGGAGGTGACCTTTTTGGATGTGGGACAAGGGGATGGGATCTGTCTGCAAACCAGGGACTATACGGTCCTGGTAGACGGAGGAAGCAGCGATGAGAAAGAGCTTGGCAGCTATCGTCTGGAGCCTTTTTTAAAGAGTCAGGCCCGGACCCGGATCGACTATGCGGTGGTTTCCCACGGAGATATGGATCATATCAGCGGTCTCTTCTATCTTTTGGAGGAGGTCCGGGAGATAAAGATCTGCCATCTGGTTCTTCCAGCAGCAGGGCAGGAAGATGCTGTCTATGAGAAGCTGGAAGGTCTGGTAACCGGTTCTGGCGGCAGAGTCCTCTGGATGGAGCAGGGAGATGTGCTGTCTTTAGGAGGGCTGTCTCTGACTTGTCTGTATCCGGACAGTAGCCCGCGGGAAGACCGTAACGAACAGTCCCTGGTCCTGCGGGCGGACTATAAGGCCTTTCATATGCTTTTGACCGGAGATATGTCCCTGGAGGGGGAGGCAGCCATTCTGGATTCACCCTGGGGGCAGGGGCTGCTTTCGGATATCCAGGTGCTCAAGGTGGCCCATCATGGCTCTGATTCCTCCACCGGCGGGGACTGGCTTGGGAGGATTCAACCTGGCTTTGCGGTGATCTCCTACGGAGAGGGGAACCGGTATGGCCATCCGAAGCAGCAGGTAATGGAGCGTCTTGGGCAGATAGGAAGCGTGATCTATGAGACAGCAGTCCAGGGGGCAGTCACTGTGTATACAGATGGAGCCACGGCCAGATTCCGGACATTTTTAGAGCGTTAAGTGCAGGAGGATACAAGATGCAGACATTGAACCAGGATATAAGGGAAGGGAAATTCAGACCCGTGTATCTGATCTTCGGTGAGGAGACATTTCTGAGGAACAGCTACAAGAACCGTCTGAAAGAAGCTGTTATCGGGGAAGATACCATGAATTTTGCGGTCTTTGAGGGCAAAGGGATAGATGTGGAGGAGCTGATCAGGCTGGCAGACACCATGCCTTTCTTTTCAGAGCACCGGCTGATCCTGGTGGAGAACAGCGGCTTCTTCAAATCCGCTCCGGACAGTCTGGTCAAGTATCTGCCGTCTATGCCGGACACCACCTGTATCCTTTTCGTGGAAGCGGAGGTTGACAAACGCAGTAAGCTTTACAAGAAAGTACGGGAGCTGGGCTATGGGGCAGAAATGGCCAGACAGGATACAGCTTCCCTGGCCAGATGGGCCGGGGGGATCCTGGCAAAGGAAGGAAAAAAGATCACCAGCCGCACCATGGAGCATTTTCTGGAAATGACAGGGGATGATATGGAGAATATCCGCATGGAGCTGGAGAAGCTGGTGGGCTACACCCTTGGCCGGGATGTGATCACCGACAAGGATGTGGAGGCGGTCTGCACAGTACGGGTAACCAGCCGGATTTTCGAGATGATCGCCGCTATCTCCGGGGGGCAGACAAGGAAAGCCATGGATCTCTATGAGGATCTGCTGACCTTAAAGGAGCCGCCTATGCGGATCCTGTTCCTGATCGCGCGGCAGTTCAACCAGATCCTGCAGGTGAAGGAGATGATGAGCCGGGGGCAGGATAAAGGTACCATCGCTTCCCGGCTGAAGATGCAGCCTTTTGTGGTGGGGAAGGTGATGCCCCAGGCCAGACAGTTCACACGGGAGCAGATCCTTTCCTATGTGGAATTATGTGTCAACGCGGAGGAGGCTGTAAAAAGCGGAAAGCTCCAGGACCGTCTTGCGGTGGAGCTTCTGATCACGAAGAAATATGGATAAGAAAAAGGCGGGATAAGAGTTCAGACAGGCTCGACAGTTCGGGGAGTATCTGAACTGTTATGAGATTTATGACGGTCAGGACTCTCGGAAAAGCCTATTTGCGGGGCAACTTTTTGGGCATCTGGTTTCTGGCGGGATGAGGGGGATCTGTGTCTGGATCCGGGCGGAATTCCATGACATCTTCCACCTGGCATTCCAGAATGGAGCAGAGGACATCAATGGTATGGGTGGAGACATAGGAATTCTTCTTCAGACGGCCGATCTGGCCGGCGCTGAAGCTGTAATCCTTTATAAGCCTATACTGGGAGATGCCCCGTTCCTTCAAGGTCTTCCAGAGTCTGTCATAAACCACCATAATATTCACCCCTTATCCTATTTAATCAGGATAATCCCGATATGCATATTATCCATAACTGGATAACGCACATACATGGAAAAGGATGTTACAGTTTATGCATCCTTTCTGGCACTGCATGTGGAAAAGCAGGCGGTGCTGAAAGTATGATTATAGGACGGATGGCGCAAAACTCCTTCGGACCCCAAGTGCCGTCTTTTGGTGGCTGGCGAGGCAACGGAATGAGGCGTACTGGAGTACGCCGATTGACGTTAACGCCGCCAGCCGCCAAAAGACGGTACTTGGGGCGTGTGTCCCCTTGTCCACTGAGGGTAAGTACAGGAAAAGAACAAAAATCCTGCCGCGCAGGATTCTTTGCCTGCGGCGGATCGCTTCAGCGATACAATTTCCGCTAAAATAAAAAAACTCCGGTTCAGCACACCTCTGAACCGAAGTTTTCTGTATTCTGATATCTAATCCAGGCTGTTGATTCTTAAGCCAGACCGTTGACCATTTTAGCCAGACGGGAGATCTTTCTGGAAGCAGTATTTTTGTGGTAGACACCTTTCGTGCATGCCTTGTCGATCTCGGAAGTAGCAGCAAGTAAGTTTGTCTGGGCAGCAGCCTTGTCCTTGGCAGTTACAGCAGCTTCAACCTTTTTGCAGGCAGTCTTGACTTTGGATCTGATTGCCTTATTTCTGGCGGCTTTGGTTTCGTTTACTAAGATTCTCTTCTTTGCAGATTTAATGTTAGCCAATCTGGGCACCTCCAATTTTTTTGATCATTATTTATCATCCTTGGTTTGCATCAAAGTCTGGACACGGACAGTTCAATGTAAACATACTTTTATATTCTACCTAAGCCGGGACGGATTGTCAATACATAATTTGAGGATTTTTGGATGATAATCATGTATAGTTACTGTTCACGGGGTGTATCTTCTTGTCCGGCTACGCCAGACAAGAAGCATCGGGTGTCCGCCCGATGTGGAAAACTGGACAAAACAGTCTTACAAGCGAGTCCGCGTCTGTTTTTGTCCAGTTTTCCCCGCCCCGTGAACTGTAACTATGTATAGGTGTAACAGTTCAGACACCCTATGAAACTGTTGATTAATGAGATTAGAGCGTGTCTGAAAATTGCTTTCCGGTAGCTGTGCGTTCCACTTTGTGGGACATCGCAGGCGCCCCTTGTGGGGATTTGGCCCAAATGAACGCGGCGTAGCGGGCTACGTTAAGTGAATTTGGGTCAAATATACCGCGAAGTGGGGCGTGCACACCGAAGGCGTCCCTTGTGGAGATGCCGGGAATGAATTTTCAGACACGCTCTAGGAAAAGGAGTGTGGGGATCATGAAAAATTCCAGTTTTGAGATAAGAACGGATCTGGCAGTGGAGGAGAAGGAGAGCTACCCGGGGGATGGAGGGGAGATACAGGGAGTGTCCCTGCGGGAGTGGGAGGATGAGGCCTGCGGGATCCGGTATACGGAGGTCAAGATCCTGGACCGCCAGGGGGCCGAGGCTATGGGAAAGCCGGAGGGTATCTACCTGACCCTGGAAGCGGACCAGCTGTCCCAAAAGGATGATGATTACCATGATGAGATCGCCAGGGAGCTGGCAGGCCAGATCCGCAGTCTCATCGGGCGGATGGTGGACAAGGAGAATGCCAGTATCCTGGTTGTGGGGCTGGGAAACCACATGGTGACCCCGGATGCCCTGGGCCCCAGGGTCGTGGAGCAGCTGCAGGTGACCCGCCATCTGGAACAGCAGTATGGAGAGGGCTTCTGCCAGGAAAGGCATCTTCCTGTCCTTAGCGGGATCGTGCCAGGGGTTATGGCCCAGACCGGTATGGAGACGGCGGAGATCCTCAAAGGAGTGATCCGGCAGACCCGGCCGGACGTGGTGGTGGCGATAGATGCCCTGGCAGCCCGCAGCATCCGCCGTCTGGGGACTACCATACAGCTGACCGATACAGGGATCCATCCGGGCTCCGGCGTGGGAAATCACCGCAACAGCCTTACAAAGGAGAGTCTGGGAGTGCCCGTGATCGCCATTGGAGTTCCCACGGTGGTGGGGACAGCGGCCATTGTCTATGACACGGTGGACACCATGATCCAGACCCTGAACCGTCATGTATCCACCAAAGGGATGGGCAGTATGATGGAATCCATGACCTCAGAGGAGCAGTATGCCCTGATCTGTGAGCTTCTGGAGCCGGAGTTCGGCAGCCTCTATGTGACTCCGCCTGATATCGACGAGCTGGTGGGGCAGTTAAGCTTCACCATCTCCGAGGGGATTCATGGGGCTTTGTTTCCGTGACACAAATATTGCCCTTGCCAGCATCTTGTAAAGGTGGAAATTCTATGCTATGATATCCAGAGTTATGTCAGAACAGCCGTCTGTAAAGGGAGCAGCGGCCTGCTTTTTTGACGGCTGTCTGCCGGGAATATCTGATGTGCCGGAATGCATGCACGGAATGGAGGATGCTATGAAATGGACCCGCTTTACACTGAACACCACCACAAAAGCCGTGGATCTGATCAGCAGTATGCTGGATGAGATAGGTATCGAAGGGATCGAGATCGAGGATCACGTGCCCTTGTCAGAGGCAGATACCAAAGGCATGTTTATCGACATCCTGCCGGAGCTGCCCCCGGATGACGGGACAGCGCGGGTCAGCTTCTATCTGGAGGATCTAAGTGATCTGGAACGGATCCTGCGGGATATTGAGGAGGGACTGGATGACATTTCCCGGTTTGTGGATGTGGGAGAGCGTACTATCACTGCCTCCGAGACCGAGGACAAGGACTGGATCAACAACTGGAAGCAGTATTTCAAGCCCTTTACGGTGGACGATATCCTGATCAAGCCTACCTGGGAGACGGTGCCCCAGGAGCATCAGGACAAGCTTCTGATCCAGATCGACCCGGGGACTGCCTTTGGTACCGGGATGCATGAGACTACCCAGCTGTGTATCCGCCAGCTGAAGAAGTATGTCCAGAAGGGTACCAGGGTTCTGGATGTGGGAACAGGAAGCGGTATCCTGGGGATCACGGCCCTGAAGCTGGGGGCAGAGCACATATTTGGTACAGATCTGGATGAGAATGCCATCCAGGCTGTGAAAGAGAATCTGGAATCCAACCAGATTCCAGAGGACCGTTTTGGGGTAATCCAGGGCAACATTATTGACGACAAGGCGGTTCAGGATCAGGCAGGATACGGCTGCTATGATATCGCTGTGGCCAATATTCTGGCGCCGGTCATTATCCTGCTTCAGGGAGAGATCGCCAGACATTTAAAGCAGGGCGGGATCTTTATTACCTCCGGCATTATCGATATGAAGGAGCAGGATGTGAAAAACGCTCTGGAGGCCAACGAAGAGCTGGAGATTATAGAGACCACTTACCAGGGAGAATGGGTATCCATTACCTGCCGCAGGAAATAGCCGGAATCAGAGGTGAAAACATGCATCATTTTTTTGTGACGCCGGATCAGGTGGGAGATGGTTTCTGCCGGATTACCGGACAAGACGTGAACCATATCCGCAATGTCCTGCGGATGAAGGCCGGAGAAAGAATCGGGATCCGAGACGGAATCTCCCGCAATTATATATGTGTCCTGGAAGAAATAGGAGAACAGGAGATCACGGCAAGGATCATGAAGGAGGAGGCAGGAAACAGCGAGCTGTCCGCCCGTCTCTGCCTGTTCCAGGGACTTCCCAAGGGGGATAAGATGGAGTTTGTCATCCAGAAGGCAGTGGAGCTGGGAGCCAGTGAGATCATCCCTGTATCTACCAGGCGTACCGTGGTAAAGCTGGATGGCAGGAAGGCGGAGGCAAAGGTAAAACGCTGGAATGCCATTGCCGAGAGTGGGGCCAAGCAGTCAGGCCGGATGGTGGTTCCCCAGGTGAAGCCGGTTATGTCCTTTAAAGAGGCCCTGGCCTATGCCGGGAAGATGGATTACAATCTGATCCCTTATGAGCTGGCAGAGGGCATGGAAGGGACACGCAGGATCCTTGCCGGGATCCGTCCGGGAATGCAGGTGGGAATCTTCATCGGGCCAGAGGGCGGGTTTGATGTGGAAGAGGTGGAGCAGGCCAGGGAGGCAGGGCTTCATCCCATTACTCTTGGCCGCAGGATCCTCAGGACCGAGACAGCAGGTATGGCAGTGCTGTCGATCCTGATGTTCCAGCTGGAGGATTGACATAAAATAATGAAGAGGAATGAGACAGAAATGGAAGCATATTTTGATAATTCCGCAACTACCAGAGTCCTGGACAGTGTGAGGGAGATTGTGGTCCGGACGATGACTGAAGACTATGCCAATCCGGCGGCAAAGCACCGGAAGGGGATGGAAGCGGAACTGTATATCCGCAATGCCCGCGGAGAGATCGCCAGGACACTGAAGGTGCCGGATAAGGAGATCCTCTTCACCTCCGGCGGCTCTGAGTCCAACAATATGGCGATTATGGGAGCTGCCCTGGCCAATCAGAGATCCGGGAAGCATATTATCAGCACGGCCATTGAGCATCCGTCAGTGTACAATCCCATGGCAGTTCTGGAGGAGTTTGGCTTTGAGATCACCTTTCTGCCGGTAGACAGGGACGGGCATATCTCCCTGAAGGAGCTGGAGGAGGCGGTCCGGCCGGACACGATCCTGGTATCGGTCATGTATGTGAACAATGAGGTGGGGGCAGTGGAGCCGGTGGAGGAGATATCCCGGGTGATCAAGAGGAAGAATCCCAAGGTGCTTTTCCATGTGGACGCGATCCAGGCCTACGGCAAGTACCGGATCCGTCCGAAGAAGCAGGGGATCGACCTTTTAAGTGTCAGCGGCCATAAGATTCACGGCCCCAAGGGTGTGGGATTTCTCTATATCGCAAGCGGTGTCCGGATCAGGCCCCTGATCTACGGCGGCGGCCAGCAGGGGGGCCTGCGCTCCGGCACGGAGAATGTGCCGGGTGTGGCAGGTCTGGGCGTGGCAGCCAGGGAAATGTACCAGGATCTGGATGCCAGGGTGGCTCATCTGACAGAGCTTAAGGACTATCTGACGGACCGGCTGGGGGAGCTGGAAGGGGTCCGGGTCAACAGCAAAAAAGGGGATCAGGGCGCGCCCCAGATCGTAAGTGCCAGCTTCGACGGAGTCCGCAGTGAGGTGCTGCTCCACGCCCTGGAGGATAAGGGCATCTATGTGTCCTCCGGTTCCGCCTGCTCTTCCCACCATCCGGGAGTCAGCGGCACCTTAAAGGGGATCGGTCTGGCGCCCGCTTATCTGGATGCCACTCTCCGGTTCAGCTTTGGTATATTTAACAATAAGGAAGAGATCGACTACTGTATCCAGGTATTAAAAGAGCTTCTTCCGGTGCTTAGAAAATACAAAAGGGGATAGAATATGAAATACCAGTCATTTTTGATCAAGTACGCAGAGATCGGCACCAAGGGGAAGAACCGTTATCTGTTTGAGGACGCGCTGATCCGCCAGATCAAGATCGCGCTGAAGCGGGTGGACGGAAAATTTCTGGCTTCCAAGGAGTCAGGACGTATCTATGTCCAGGCCCTGGAGGACTATGATTATGATGAAGTGATCGAAGCTCTGCAGCATGTGTTCGGGATCGCCTGGATCTGTCCGGTTCTGCAGATCGAGGATAAAGATTATGAGAATCTGAAAAAAACCGTTGTGGCATATGTAGACCAGGCCTACCCGGACAAGCGCTTCACCTTTAAGGTGGATTGCCGCCGCGCGGACAAGACCTATCCGGTTCACTCCGAACAGATGAACCGGGATCTGGGCGAGGTGCTTTTGGATGCCTTTGCAGAGACAAGGGTGGATGTCCATAAGCCGGATGTGCTGCTGCGTGTGGAGATCCGTAAGCTGGTCAATATTTACTCTCTGATGATCCCAGGCCCCGGCGGGATGCCTGTGGGGACCAACGGTAAGGCCATGCTGCTGCTTTCCGGCGGGATCGACAGTCCGGTGGCCGGTTATATGATCGCCAAACGGGGGGTAAAGATCGATGCGGTCTATTTTCATGCGCCGCCCTATACCAGTGACCGGGCGAAGCAGAAGGTCATTGATCTGGCAGAGCAGGTAGCCCGGTATTCTGGTCCCATCCCCCTCCATGTGGTGAATTTTACCGATATCCAGCTCTATATCTACGATAAATGCCCCCACGAGGAGCTGACCATTATTATGCGGCGCTACATGATGAAGATCGCTGAAGAGATCGCCAGGAAGAATGACGCCCTGGCCCTGATCACCGGGGAGAGTATCGGACAGGTAGCTTCCCAGACAGTCCAGTCCCTGGCGGCTACCAACCAGGTATGCACCATGCCCGTATTCCGTCCCCTGATCGGCTTTGACAAGCAGGAGATTATCGATATTTCCGAGAAGATCGGCACCTTCGAGACCTCCATCCAGCCCTATGAGGACTGCTGCACCATCTTTGTGGCCAAGCATCCGGTGATCAAGCCGGATATCGCCCGGATCCGCCATTCGGAACAGTATCTGACAGAGAAGATCGATCAGCTGGTTCAGACGGCCCTGAATACGGAGGAGGTTATCTGGTGCGGATAAAACAAAAAAAGAATCCTGCCCTGCAGGATTCTCTGAGTCTCCTCTTATAGGAGATGTGGTTCTGGTTCATTATTTGAGGAGATAGGGAGAGAGAGTCTCCAGAATCTCGTCAATACCGGACTCCGCATGGATATTCAGATCAATGGGCTTTGATAAGTCCAGGCTGAAGATACCCATGATGGATTTCGCATCGATAACATATCTGCCGGATACCAGATCAAAATCAACATCGAATCTGGTCAGATCATTTACAAAAGATTTTACTTTATCAATGGAATTTAAAGAAATACGTACCGTTTTCATGTAGCTGACCTCCTTAATGGCTGTGCATCGTTCTGTCTGTGTAAATGCAAATACTATTGTTCACACGCGTAATACAATACTACCCAGATATGGAGGAAAAGTCAATAGCAAGTTTTCATGAAAAAGCCGCAGATCATTGGTGAATATTGGTTACTGTTCACGGGGGCGTCTTCTTGTCCGGCTGCGCCAGACAAGAAGCATGAGTCAGGAAGCCTCTGAATCATCAGTATGATGCTGGAGCGCCGTTATGGCGGCAGTGGGCTGCGGCAGGCGGGATACCCTGGAAGGAGTAGATATCAGAATGAGAAAAGCCGCGTTACATAATCTTGGGTGTAAGGTCAATGCCTATGAGACGGAGGCCATGGAGCAGCTGCTGGAGGCCGCAGGCTATGAGATCGTGCCCTTTCAGGAGGTGGCAGATGTCTATGTAGTCAATACCTGTTCCGTCACCAATATTGCGGAACGCAAATCCCGCCAGATGCTTCACAGAGCCCGGAAGATGAATCCCCAGGCGGTGATCGTGGCGGCGGGATGCTATGTCCAGGCAGCAAAGGAGGCCCTTGCCCAGGATCTGGCTATAGATATTATCATAGGGAATAACAAAAAGCAGGATCTGGTGCCGGTGCTGGAGGACTTTTTCCGGCAGAGGGATAAAAGCGGGCTGTCCTGGAAGGGAGATGGGGCCCCACAGTCTGATTCGGCCGGAAAGATGCAGGGGCAGAACCACGGCAGGACGGTGAAAGAGCCGGTCTGGGCGGAGGTGATCCCTATTGACAGAACCAGGGAATATGAGAATCTGAATATCAGCAGAGTGTCCGGACATACCCGTGCTTTTGTCAAGGTTCAGGATGGCTGCAACCAGTTCTGCAGCTACTGCATCATCCCCTACACCCGGGGCCGGGTGCGGAGCAGGAGGATGGAAGATGTGGAGCAGGAGGTGAGGCGTCTTCTGGCCGCCGGATGTCAGGAGGTAGTCCTGACCGGGATCCATCTCAGTTCTTACGGAAAGGATCTGGAGGATGGGACAGGGCTGCTGGATCTGATCGGCAGGCTGCATCCTCTTAAGGGGCTTAAGCGGATCCGGCTGGGATCTCTGGAGCCGCGGATCGTCACGGAAAAGTTTGCCCGGTCACTGGCTGGCCTGGACAAGGTATGCCCCCACTTCCATCTGTCCCTCCAGAGCGGCTGCGACGAAACCCTGAAGCGGATGAACCGCCACTATACCACCGCAGAGTATGAAACATGCTGTCAGATCCTGCGGGGGGCATTTGACAGGCCTGCCATTACCACGGATGTGATCGTAGGCTTCCCGGGAGAGACGGAAGGGGAATTTGAAGAAACCAGAAAATTCCTGGAGCGGATCCATTTCTACGAGATGCATATATTTAAGTATTCTGTGCGGGCCGGGACCCGTGCGGCGGTCATGGATGGTCAGATTCCGGAGACGGTCAAGGCGGCCCGCAGCGACATTCTGCTGAATCTGGAGCGGCAGATGTCAGAGGAGTACAGGAGAAGCTTTCTGGGAAAGGAGCTGGAGATCCTTCTGGAGGAGCCTATAACCCTGGACGGGGCGGCATATATGACCGGCCATACAAGGGAGTATGTGAAGGCGGCGGTTCCCTGCGGTGGGGCAGAGCGCAATACCCTGGTCACAGGAACCGCGGATTCCATGCTGACAGACGAGATCATACTATGTAATATGCTTCGAATAACATTTTAAATATTTTCCTTGCCGAAACGGACAAAGTAGTATAGAATAGAGAAGAATAGTTAAAGGACGTGAAACACATGGACAAGATTCATAATACACAGTTTTTTGATGCAGTACAAGAGAAGAAGATGGATGTGGGCCAGGTTCTGGGAGTCGTATATACAGCGCTGACAGAGAAGGGATATAATCCGGTGAACCAGATCGTGGGTTATATCATGTCCGGTGATCCGACTTATATTACGAATCATAAGAGCGCCAGAAGTGTGATTATGAAGGTAGAGCGGGACGAGATACTGGAAGAACTGATGTCTGTATATATTGATACCAAGTTTAAGAAGTGATATACAGAAGATGCATCGTGGGCTATTTTCTGTATATGATGGCATACAGATGAAGACTGCCAGCCTGCTGCGGGGGGCTGGCAGTCTTTTCGGGCGTGTATAAGGTTTAAGGTACGGATATGAGAATTTTGGGGCTTGATTACGGTTCAAAGACCGTGGGAGTGGCAGTATGCGATCCTCTGGGGATTACGGCCCAGGGCGTGGAGACGATTACGCGCAAGGAGGAGAACAAGCTGCGCAGGACACTGGCACGGATTGAAACCCTGATTGAGGAATATCAGATTGAATCGATTGTTTTGGGTTATCCTAAGAATATGGATGATTCAATAGGAGAACGGGCTGTAAAAACAGAAGAATTCCGGGATATGCTGGTCCGCAGGTGCGGTCTGCCGGTTGTTCTGTGGGATGAACGTCTGACAACTATGGAAGCGAATGATATATTAATGGAAAGCGGAGTTTTAAGGAAGGACCGCAAGAAGGTCATCGACAAGGTAGCGGCGGTGCTGATTCTGCAGTCCTACCTGAACTCCAGATGAGGAGTGAGAACGTGATACAGGAAGAGAAGATCACACTAGAGACAGACACGGGAGAGTCTGTTGATTTTTACGTGCTGGAAGAGACCAGAATCAGTGGAATGAACTATCTGATGGTGACGGATTCCAAGGAGGATGAGGACGGAGAATGCTACATTTTAAAAGACGTATCCCGCCCCGAGGAAAGCGACGCAGTGTACGAATTTGTGGAAAATGACGACGAGCTGGAGTATCTTTTTAAGATTTTTACAGAGCTTCTGGCAGATACGGATGTTGAGATCCAGAAAAGCTGAGATTTGAGAGTGTTTAAGCATTTATATGAATGAAGAACGTTTTAAGAAAATTTTACGCAACAAGGGATTGAAAGTGACGGCACAGAGGCGCCTGGTGCTGGAGACAGTGGCAGCACATCCAGGGGAGCATCTGACCGCAGAGGAGATATACGAGCTGGTGAAAAACCAGTACCCGGAGATCGGTCTGGCGACCATCTACCGTACTGTCCAGGTCCTGGTGGACCTGCAGGTGATTGATAAAGTAAGCTTTGACGATGGGCTGACCAGATATGAGCTGGCCGTGGAGGACGAAGAGAGGCGCCACCGCCATCATCACGCCATCTGTCAGAAGTGCGGCACCGTGATATCTATTGAAGCGGACCTGCTGGAGAACTTAGAGCAGGCCGTTCTGGATGCGACCGGATTTTGTGTGGCCGACCATGAGGTCAAGCTTTACGGATATTGTAAGAAGTGTTCGAGAAAACCAGGAACGGAGGAAGTCAATTGAGAAGTAGTAAACCAAAAGAACCAAAGGAGTCAAAGGAGAACAAAGAAATCAGGGTAAAAGAGAGCAGAGAAAGCAGGGAGACCAAAAGAGAGACAGGCAGGGAAAGCAGCAGGGAGACCGGCGCCGCAGCCCCGGCAAGACAGAGCAGAAATCATAACCGGCAGAATTCGGAAAAGCCAAAAGTAAAGATCATCCCCTTAGGCGGTTTAGAGCAGATCGGAATGAATATCACCGCCTTCGAGTATGAGGACAGCATCATTGTGGTGGACTGTGGACTGGCTTTTCCCACAGACGATATGCTGGGGATCGATCTGGTGATCCCGGATGTGACCTACCTGGAGAAGAATCTGGACAAGGTCAAAGGCTTCGTGATCACCCACGGCCATGAGGATCATATCGGCGCCCTGCCCTATGTGCTGCAGCGGATCAATGTACCGGTATACGGAACCAAGCTGACCATCGGTCTGATCGAGAACAAATTAAAAGAACACAATCTTATGAAGAGCACCAAGCGGAAGGTGGTGAAACACGGACAGTCCATCAATCTGGGTGCCTTCCGTGTGGAATTTGTAAAGACCAACCACAGCATCGCCGATGCGGCGGCCCTGGCCATCTTCACCCCGGCAGGCATTATCGTGCATACGGGGGACTTTAAGATCGACTATACCCCGGTGTTCGGAGATTCCTTTGATCTGCAGCGTTTTGCGGAGCTGGGCAAGAAAGGGGTGCTGGCCCTGATGAGCGACAGCACCAATGCCATCCGTCCGGGCTTTACGGCCTCAGAGCGGACGGTGGGGAAGACCTTTGATGCCATCTTCGCGGAGCACAAGGCAAACCGCATTATCGTGGCCACCTTTGCCTCCAACGTGGACCGGGTCCAGCAGATCATCAATTCGGCCTACAAGTACGGAAGGAAGGTGGTGGTGGAAGGCCGCAGTATGGTCAATGTCATTGGGACAGCCACAGAGCTGGGCTATATCAATATCCCGGAAGGCACCCTGATCGAGATCGAGCAGTTGAAGAATTATACAGATGAGCAGACCGTCCTGATCACCACCGGAAGCCAGGGAGAATCCATGGCCGCCTTATCGCGGATGGCCTCCAATCTTCACAGAAAAGTCTCCTTAAAGCCTACCGATGTGGTAATCTTCAGCTCTACGCCCATCCCGGGCAATGAGAAGGCTGTGTCCAAGGTGATGAATGAGCTGTCCATGAAGGGCTGTGAGGTCATCTTCCAGGATACCCATGTATCCGGCCATGCATGTCAGGAGGAGATCAAGCTGATCTATTCCCTGCTGCATCCCCGGTATGCGCTTCCGGTTCATGGAGAGTACCGGCACCTGGTAGCCAACCGGGGCATCGCCCAGTCCATGGGCATCCCCAGGGAGAATATCCTGATTATGTCCTCCGGGGACGTGGTGGAGATCTGCGAGGATTCCTGCCGGGTCGCAGATCATGTCCAGGCAGGGGGAATCCTGGTAGACGGACTCGGCGTGGGGGATGTGGGCAATATCGTGCTGCGTGACCGGCAGAACCTGGCCCAGAACGGGATCATCATCGTGGTCCTGACTCTTGAGAAATACAGCAACCAGCTTTTAGCCGGACCGGATATTGTGTCCCGGGGCTTTGTGTATGTGCGGGAATCCGAGGATCTGCTGGATGAAGCCAGAAGGATCGTGGATGAGGCGGTTCAGGACTGCTTGAATCACCATGTGACTGACTGGGGCAAGATCAAAAACATGATCCGGGACAGCCTCAGCGATTTCCTGTGGAAGCGTATGAAGCGCAATCCCATGATCCTTCCCATCATCATGGAAGTGGAGTGAGAATAACAGCCAGGAGAGTGTCGGGGCTGACACGGATGAGGATATCTGTTCTGCGGCACGGGATTTTGCAGGCGGATACGGCGGCTGTCTGGACAGCCGTGAAAGAAGAAAGGCGGGATGACGGCTATGAGTCAGCTCACAAAAGAAATCAACAAGATAACAGGGACCATTATCGGTATCTCGGGAAGACTGATCCTCTATGCACTGGTGATTATGCTTCTGGTGGAGGGGACGACCAGGGGGTATGCTTTTGGCCATGAGATATTCTATGCCAGCGCCATGGAACCTAAGCCAGGGCGGGATATGATCCTGACAATCCCCGAAGAACAGTCGGAATCACAGACCCTGGAGACATTAAAGGCTGTGGGACTGATCAAGAATGAGCTGGCAGTCCGTATCCAGAAGGAATTTTACGATTATGAGATATATCCGGGTACCTATACCCTGAATACCTCCATGACCTCCAAGGAGATTCTTCAGGTGCTCAACGAGAAGCCGGATTCCCAGAGCGGGGAAGAAGGGGCAGAGGAACAATGACAGACCGGGAGCGGATCACAGCTTATATTGATTCCCTGGATCCGGGACACGGAGAGCTGTGCGATGAGATCGCAAGGGAGGCCAGAGAGCAGGGGGTTCCGGTGGTACGCCGGGAGACGGCATCCTTTCTAGAAACCCTGGTGGCAGCCTTTCAGCCCCTGCAGATTCTGGAGATCGGCACGGCGGTGGGATATTCCGCTCTTTTGATGGCCCAGGTTATGCCGGCCCGGGGGCATATCACCACCATCGAGAATTATGAGCCCCGTATCCGGAAGGCCAGAGAGAATCTGGCCCGGGCCGGCCAGGAGGAGCGGATCACCCTGCTGGAGGGGGATGCCACCAGGCATCTTGAGGGACTTTCCGGTCCCTATGACCTGATCTTTGTAGACGGGGCCAAGGGACAGTATATCCACTGGCTGCCCCGGATTCTGGAGCTTCTGGCGCCGGGAGGACTTCTGGTCTCGGACAATGTGCTCCAGGACGGAGATATCCTTGCATCCCGCTTTGCGGTGGAACGTCGTAACCGGACGATCCATGCCCGGATGCGGGAGTACCTGTATACCCTGAAGCATACGCCGGGGCTTATTACCAGCATCCTGCCTGTAGGGGACGGGGTGACGGTCAGTGTAAAAGAAAAGCTGCCGTCTGGTCGGCCGGACGGCTATGACAGATAAGGAACTATATCCATGAGAAAAACGGAATTGCTGATTCCTGCCGGGAGTCTGGAGGTCCTGGAGACTGCCGTGGTATACGGTGCGGACGCGGTGTACCTGGGCGGTGAGGCCTTCGGGCTGCGGGCAAAGGCAAAGAATTTCACCACTAAAGAGATAGAAGATGGGATCCGCTTTGCCCATGAGCGGGGAGTAAAGGTCTATATTACAGCCAACATCCTGGCCCACAATGAGGATCTTCCCGGGGTGGAGGCATATTTTGAAGAGCTTGGCAGGATACGTCCGGATGCACTGATCATCTCAGATCCGGGCGTATTCCTGATTGCGAAACGGGTGGTCCCGGAGATTGATATCCATATCAGCACCCAGGCCAACAACACCAATTACGGCACCTACCGGTTCTGGCACCAGCTTGGAGCCAGGAGGGTGGTCTCTGCCAGGGAGCTGTCCCTGGCAGAGATCAGGACGATCCGGGAGCATATCCCGGAGGATATGGAGATTGAGAGCTTCATCCACGGTTCCATGTGCATCTCTTATTCAGGGCGCTGTCTGCTCAGTAATTTTCTGACAGGGCGGGATGCCAACCAGGGTTCCTGCACCCACCCGTGCCGGTGGAACTATGCCCTGATGGAGGAGAGCCGCCCGGGGGAATATTTTCCGGTATTTGAAAACCAGCGGGGAACCTATATCTTCAACTCCAGGGATTTATGCATGATTGAGCACATTCCGGAGATGATAGAATCAGGGATTGACAGCTTCAAGATCGAGGGACGCATGAAGACGGCTCTCTACGTGGCCACGGTGGCCCGGACCTACCGCAGGGCTATTGATGATTACCAGAAGGATCCGGCTCTTTACCGGGCAAACATGGAGTGGTACAGGGCGGAGATCGGCAAATGTACCTACCGGGAATTCACCACCGGATTCTACTTTGGCAAGCCGGATGCGTCGGCCCAGATCTACGACAACAGCACCTATGTGAAGAATTATATCTATCTGGGTACTGTAGAGGAGGTAAAAGAGGGCGGTATCTGCCGGATCCGGCAGAAGAACAAGTTCTCGGTGGGGGAGACCATCGAGGTGATGAAGCCTGACGGGCGCAATCTGGATGTGACGGTTAAGTCCATCACCAGTGAGGAGGGAGAGTCCCTGATGAGCGCCCCGCACCCGAAGCAGGTGCTCTATGTGGAACTGGGAGCAGAGCTGGAGGTGCATGATATTCTGCGTAAAGCGGCCGGAGAGGCCGTCTGAGAAGACGTGACAGGTCAGAACCTTTGAACTGTTGCGAAAAGTACCTGGAAATGATGGTCCGGCTTGTCCGGACGGTTATACCTGGAAGGAGGCGATGGGATGCTGGTCTGGATTTTCTCGGGAGGTGCTCTGGTCTGTCTGGCTTACTTTGTTGTGATCATTCTGTATTCGGGTTTTGGGACGAATTTTGCATATATCTGGCTGATGCTGGCCGCTGGCCTGGGTGTCTCTGCCGGCTGTGTCCATTATTATGGAGAATACCCGGAGAAGATCCCTCTGCGTCTGCCGGTGACCCTGATCACGCTGTGTGCCGCAGGGGCAGTGGTCATGATCCTTTTACAGATCATGATGTTTGGACGGATCCCTGCGGTAGCGGAGCCGGATCTGGATTATCTCATCGTTCTGGGAGCCCAGGTGAAGAAGGAGGGGCCCAGCAAGACTCTGCGGCTGCGTCTTGACAAGGCGGCAGAGTACGCGAGACAGAACCCGGATACGATCCTTATCCTGTCCGGGGGTCAGGGCAGCGATGAGCTGGTCAGCGAGGCACAGGCCATGCAGGACTATCTGGCCCAGGCGGGGATTTCACGTTCCCGCACTATTCTGGAGAACCGGTCCACCAGCACAGTGGAGAATATTGCCTTCAGCCGCATCCTGATCGAAGAGCAGGACAGGACGGCGCGGGTGGGGATCCTTACCAGCAATTTCCATCTGTATCGGGCCAGGAAGGTAGCAGCCCACCAGGGGATGCAGAATATCAGCTATATCGCTTCAGAGTCAGACCGTATTCTGTTTTTGCATTTTTGTATCCGTGACGGGATCGCTATCCTGAAAGAGCGGATCGTAGGAAATCTTTAGATGGAAAATCTATAGCAGGAAAAGGAGATCAGGAGCAGATGAATCATTCAGAAACAAGATGTAAGGAACTGGAGCAGTTAAATGCCTACCGGATTGTGGATCAGCGCAGGATCCGGGAGATGCAGTCTGAGGGGATCGTGCTGGAGCATAAGAAGACCGGAGCAAAGGTGTTTCTGATCTCCAATGACGATGACAACAAGGTGTTTTTTATCGGCTTTAGGACACCGCCGGATGACGACACCGGACTGCCCCATATTCTGGAGCACAGCGTACTGTGCGGTTCGGACAAATTCCCTCTGAAGGATCCTTTTGTAGAGCTGGTCAAGGGTTCTTTAAATACCTTTCTTAATGCCATGACCTACCCGGACAAAACTGTGTATCCGGTTGCCAGCTGCAATGAGAAGGATTTCCAGAATCTGATGGACGTCTATATGGACGCGGTCCTTCATCCCAATATTTATAATAAAGAAAAGATCTTCCGGCAGGAGGGCTGGCACTATGAGCTCCCTGACGTTAACAGGCCCCTGATCTACAATGGCGTGGTCTACAATGAGATGAAGGGCGTCTATTCCTCGCCGGAGAGTATGCTGGACCGCTACACCCAGAGCACCCTTTTCCCGGACAACTGCTATGGCAGGGATTCCGGCGGGGATCCGGCGGCCATCCCGGAGCTGACCTATGAAAAATTCCTGGATTTTCACAGAACCTATTATCATCCCTCCAACAGCTATATCTATCTCTATGGCAATATGGATATGGCCGAGAAGCTCAGATGGCTGGATGAAGAATACTTAAGCCACTATGAAAAGCGTCCAGCAGACTCAGAGATCCGGGAACACCGGCCTTTCGCAAAACCGGAGGACAGGGAGCTGTTTTACTCTATTACCGAGGGGGAGCCGGAGGAGGATGCCACCTATCTTTCCATCAGCACCGTGGTGGGTACGGATCTGGACCCGAAACTTTACGTGGCCTTCCAGATCCTGGAATATACCCTGCTGGATGCGCCGGGAGCCCCTTTAAAGCAGGCCCTTCTGGATGCCGGTATCGGCAAGGATATCCTGGGAGGCTATGAGAGCGGGATCTTACAGCCCTACTTCAGTGTCATTGCCAAGGATGCCAACAGGGACCAGAAGGGAGAATTCCTGGCCGTGGTCAAGGGAACTTTGCGTAAACTTGCAGACGAGGGCATCAATAGAAAAAGTCTTCTGGCCGGGATGAATTTCTACGAATTCAAATACAGGGAGGCGGATTACGGCTCCACACCCAAGGGGCTGATGTATGGCCTTCAGTGTATGGACAGCTGGCTGTATGACGGGGATCCCATGATGCATCTGGAATACCAGGCTACCTTTGATTTTCTGAAAAAGGCTGTGGAGGACGGGTATTTCGAGGGGCTGATCCGGGATTATCTCCTTGACAATCCCTACGAGGCCGTGATCACTGTAAGTCCCAGGAAGAATCTGACTGCCCGGGAAGATGAGAAGCTGGCTAAGAAGCTGGCAGAGTATAAGGCTTCTCTGTCAGACGGTCAGAGAAGCCGGCTGGTGGAGGAAACCCAGGCTTTAAAGGATTATCAGGATACTCCATCCTCCCCGGAGGTTCTGGCGAAGATTCCTCTTCTTGAGCGGAAGGATATCGGCCGCAAGGCGGAGGCTCCGGTGTGGGAGAAGATGCAGGAGCATGGGATCCCGGTGCTGCGTCACAATTTCTTCACGTCGGGAATCGGATATTTAAAGATTCTGTTTGATACCAGCGTGGTGCCCCAGGAGGATTTGTGCTATGTGGGGCTTTTGAAGGCAGTTCTTGGCAGTGTGGATACGGAGCATTACAGCTATGGTGACCTGACCAGTGAGATCCATCTGAACAGCGGCGGCGTGGATTTTTCCGTCACTTCCTATGTGGATGTGGGGGATCCGGAACGCTTTACAGGAGCATTTGTGGCCAGTGTCCGCGTGCTCTATGACCATCTGGATTTCGGTTTCGGGATCCTGGAGGAGATCCTGACCCGTTCTGTCTTTGATGATGAGAAGCGGCTGGGAGAGGTGATCCAGGAGAACCGTTCACGGGCCAGGATGAAGCTGGAGAATGCAGGCCACAGCACTGCCGTGTCACGGGCCACATCCTACTTCTCCGCTGCAGCTTCTTACAATGAGCTGACCGGAGGCACCAGCTATTATCACTTCCTGGAGCGGATCGCCAGGAATTATGGCACTGAGAAGCAGACGGTCATCAGGAAGCTGAAGGAGCTGTGCGGGAAGCTGTTTACCAGAGGCAATCTGCTGGTCAGCTACACGGCGGATGATGAAGGATATGCATATCTTCCGGAGGCCATGAAAAGGCTGACGGACCGTCTTCCCCAGGGAAGCGGGGAGCATTTTGCCTTCACCCACAAGGTGGCCAACCGGAATGAGGGCTTGAAGACATCCTCCCAGGTGAACTATGTGGCCCGGTGCGGCAATTTCCGGAAACAGGGCTATGCCTATACGGGAGCGCTGCGGATCCTGCAGGTGATCCTGAGCTATGATTATCTGTGGCTGAACATCCGCGTGAAAGGCGGCGCTTATGGCTGTATGAGCGGATTTGGCCGCTCCGGGGAGGGATATCTGGTGTCCTACAGGGATCCTAACCTGAAGGAGACCAATGAGGTCTATGAGGGCATAGTACGCTATCTGGAGCAGTTCGATCCGGATGAGCGGGATATGACCAAGTATGTGATCGGAACCATCAGCAATCTGGATACACCCCTGACACCCTCCATCAAGGGGAGCCGGGGACTGTCTGCTTATCTGTCCGGGGTGACGGCCGAGATGATGCAGCAGGAGAGAGATCAGGTGCTGGATGCTGCCAGGGAGGATATCCGGGGGCTGTCCGGGCTGGTCCAGGCGGTTCTGGCGGAAGGCAGCTTTTGTGTGGTGGGAAATGAAGAGAAGATCGAGGCCAACAGGGAGCTGTTCGGTGAGGTGGCGAATCTGACCAGAGGATAGCCGGAGGCGCATTTTCTGTATGGCGGTATGAGAAATATAGGGAAGGATAAGTACATGACAACAGACCAGTTAGAGAAAGAGAATAGAAAGTCAGGCTTTGTGACACTGATCGGCCGTCCCAATGTGGGGAAATCCACCTTGATGAATCATCTGATCGGACAAAAGATCGCTATTACATCGGAGAAGCCCCAGACCACCCGCAACCGGATTCAGACGGTCTATACCGATGAGCGCGGCCAGATCATATTCCTGGATACGCCCGGTATCCACAAGGCCAGAAACAAGCTGGGAGAATACATGGTTAATGTAGCGGAGCATACCCTGGGCGAAGTGGATGTGATCCTGTGGCTGGTGGAGCCCACTACCTTCATCGGAGCCGGGGAGCGGCATATTGCGGAGCAGTTGAATAAAGGGAGGACTCCGGTCATTCTGGTCATCAATAAGATCGATACCATAAAGAAGCAGGATGAGATCCTGACCTTTATCGCAGCCTACAAGGATATCTGCGATTTCGCCGAGATCGTCCCTGTATCTGCCCTCAAGGAGCGCAACACGGATGTGCTGGTGGAGCAGATCTTTAAGTATCTTCCCTACGGGCCCATGTTTTATGATGAGGATACGGTAACAGACCAGCCTATGCGCCAGATTGCGGCGGAGCTGATCCGGGAGAAGGCGCTGCGGATGCTGGATGAGGAGATTCCCCACGGGATCGCTGTGACCATCGAGAAGATGAATGACCGGAAGCGGCATATCACGGACATTGAGGCCACTATTATCTGCGAGCGGGAATCCCACAAGGGGATCATCATCGGGAAGGGCGGTGCCATGTTAAAGAAGATCGGTACAGCCGCCCGTCAGGAGCTGGAGCATATGCTGGAGCGGAAGGTGAATCTCCAGCTCTGGGTCAAGGTCCGCCGGGAGTGGCGGGACAGCGAGACACTGATGAAGAACTACGGGTATACAAAGGATAATTAGCAAGACATATTACTTGACAAATATTGAGGAAGGTCCTGGCTTTCATGCGAGAAGCTCTAAATCTGACCGGCATGGTCATCAAAGCAACCCCCTCCGGGGAATCTGACCGGCGTCTGGTGATCCTGACGCGGGAGAGGGGGAAGATCACTGCTTTTGCCCGGGGGGCCAGACGTCCCGGCAGTATGCTCATGGGGGTGAGCCGTGCCTTTGTGTTCGGCCAGTTCCGGCTGTATGAGGGGCGGGAGGCCTACAGTCTCCAGTCGGCGGAAATCAGCAATTATTTCCCGGAGCTGACCGGGGATATGGAGGCAGCCTGCTATGGTTCTTATTTCCTGGAGCTGGCAGACTATTATGGAAGAGAAAATGCGGACTGTGAGGAGATGCTTCTTCTGCTGTACCAGTCCCTGAGGGCGCTGGCAAAACCATCCCTTCCAAATTCCCTGGTGAAGCTGGTGTATGAGCTGCGGGTCATGGTGGCCAACGGCGAATATACGGAGCAGCCTCCGGTACCGGTGGGGGAATCGGCTGTCTATGCGTGGGAGTACATTGTCGCGTCGCCTATGGAGAAGCTGTATACCTTTGTTCTTACAGAGCAGGCCCAGAGGGAGCTGGAGACAGCCGTCCGGGTCAACCAGAAACGGTTTCTGGACAGGGAGTTCCATTCCCTGGAGATTCTGCGGGCTATGGTGGATGGGGCGTGAACCGTAACCCTTTCGTCTGCTGTGCCTAAAGTATATACAATCAGGTATTGAAAAAAAGCAGTCCGTCATGTTATAATACAGAAAATTCGTCACGGGCGGCTTTTTGATATATCCGGACAGACAATATGGCTGTTCCCAGGGTATCTGGATGATGGCGTAGGAGATTGCAGCCTGTTTTTTTGCCGGAGGGCTGCAGGAGGAGGATTATGAAAAAGAGAAACGCAGTATTTGCGGTGTTTTTGCTTGTGGCCGGTCTGGCCCTGGCCGGCTGCGGGAAGCTGGGAGGCGGGGCTGCGGGAAGCTGGGATACCAGCGTGAACAGCATCCATGTGACACGGGACATGGAGGTGGAGAGTGCCCTGGTCTACACCTCGGCCCAGCAGAATGAGTTGTACCAGCCGGATGATCTTGCTTCCTTCGTGGAGGAGGCAGTCTCTGCTTATAACCAGGCCCGGGGTGCAGAGGCCCGGGGGCGCAATGAAGAGGGCCTGACCAGACTACCTGCTGCCCTGAAGGAATGCAGTCTGGAGGGAAGTACCGGGAAGCTGGTTTTTGAATATGGGACACCGGGGGATCTGGTGACCTTCTCTCAGGAGACCGGGGACAATACCCATACAGTCACGGCCATTTTTGTGGGAAAGGCGGCGGATGTGTCGGCAGAGGGCAAGCTGGCCGGGATTTCCTTTGCAAAGCCTGACGGAAAGGAGGCTACCGCTGAGGAGGCGGCCAAAGTGAAGAACGGAGTGGCGGTGCTGGTGAGTGGTTCTGCTACTATCTGCACAGAAGGAAAGATCGCATATATCTCCCAGGGAACGGGGGAGCTTACCATGAAGGATGACCATACGGTGGTGACCGGGGAAGGGGATCACTGTATTGTTTTTCGGTGAGATTAGCAGTTCCGGCACCGGCGTTGCATTAGAGTGTGTCTGAAAATTGCTTTCTGGCAGATGTGCGTCACAGTTTGTGGGAGATGCCGGGAATGAATTTTCAGACACGCTCTAAGATTCTTCCCTGGCTATCCGGGGCAGGAAGAGGTTTGTCTGAACTGTTACGAATAAATAAAGTGGAGAAAAGAGGATTTCTATATGGAAAAGACAATGGAAAAGATCGTCGCGCTGGCAAAAAACAGAGGGTTTGTGTATCCTGGCTCTGAGATTTACGGCGGTCTGGCTAACACCTGGGACTATGGCAATCTGGGGGTAGAGCTGAAGAACAATGTGAAGAAGGCCTGGTGGCAGAAGTTCGTGCAGGAGAGTCCCTACAACGTAGGTGTGGACTGTGCGATCCTGATGAATTCCCAGACATGGGTAGCTTCCGGACATCTGGGCGGATTTTCTGATCCCCTTATGGACTGTAAGTCTTGTAAGGAACGTTTCCGCGCGGATAAGCTGATTGAAGACTATATGGAGGAGAACGGCATCACCATCGAGGGAACCGTGGACGGCTGGTCCCAGGCGGAGATGAAGCAGTATATTGAGGACAAAAATATCTGCTGCCCCAGCTGCGGCAAGCATGATTTCACTGATATCCGCCAGTTTAACCTGATGTTCAAGACCTTCCAGGGGGTCACAGAGGATGCCAAGAATACCGTATACCTGCGTCCCGAAACCGCCCAGGGCATATTCGTCAACTTCAAGAACGTACAGCGTACCTCCCGGAAGAAGGTGCCCTTCGGCATCGGCCAGATCGGCAAATCCTTCCGCAATGAGATTACTCCCGGCAACTTCACCTTCCGTACCCGTGAGTTCGAGCAGATGGAGCTGGAGTTCTTCTGCAAGCCGGGGACGGATCTGGAGTGGTTCCAGTACTGGAGGGGCTTCTGCCGCGACTGGCTGTTGTCTCTGGGGATAAAGGAAGAGGAGATGCGTCTGCGGGATCATTCTCCTGAGGAGCTGTGCTTCTACAGTAAGGGGACTACGGATATCGAGTTCCTGTTCCCGTTTGGATGGGGGGAGCTGTGGGGGATCGCGGACCGTACCGATTATGATCTGACCCAGCACCAGAATACCTCCGGTGAGGATATGGGATATTTTGATGACGAAGTCAAGGAGAAATACATCCCCTATGTGATTGAGCCGTCTTTGGGGGCAGACCGGGTGACTCTGGCCTTCCTCTGCTCTGCCTATGACGAGGAGGAGATTGGCGAGGGAGATGTCCGCACGGTGCTTCATTTCCATCCGGCAATCGCACCGGTGAAGATCGGCGTGCTGCCCTTGTCCAAGAAGCTGAACGAGGGGGCGGAGAAGATCTATGCGGAGCTATGCAAATATTACAACTGTGAGTTTGACGACCGGGGCAACATAGGCAAACGCTACCGCAGGCAGGATGAGATCGGTACTCCTTTCTGTATTACCTATGATTTCGATTCAGAAGAAGATCATGCGGTGACAGTCCGCGACCGCGACACCATGGACCAGGTCCGTGTTCCCATCGCGGAGCTGAAAACCTACTTTGAGGACAAATTCAGGTTTTAGGAATTAAGATATCAGAAAACGGGAATCCGGAATGTCTGAGGGCATTCCGGATTCTTGTTGTTACTTTGAAAGTTGCGAATCCTCCAAGTAGGACTGCGCACCCGCTGC
>Ga0137308_101051_pt1 | contig 32547 bp, 28 predicted proteins | sample Inofrocosms_June_FD_97181 | JGI IMG/M metagenome (GOLD analysis project Ga0137308, IMG submission 97181) | Mouse cecal microbial communities from Vienna, Austria - N-Acetylneuraminic and N-Acetylglucosamine D2O microcosms_June | ecosystem: Host-associated > Mammals > Digestive system > Large...
AGTGGGAGACCGACGAGACCCTGCCCGATATCCGCCAGTCCAAGCGGCTGGCCGTCCTCTACCACCTGTCTCTGGACGAGCTCATCGACTTCGATGTGGACGTGAAGGAAATCGAGGAGGTCATTCAGCGGACAAGCGAGGAGACGCAGAAGAAGATTGACTGGACCCAGATGTGGGCCAAAAAATACCCGGTGCTTACTGCGTACCCCGGCCAGGTGCGGGCGGAGGAGTACGCCGCCCCCCTGCGGGCGCTGCTGGACCGGCTACAGGCGGACTACAGCTACAGCGAGCTGGACGCCTTCCTGGTGCTGAAAGACATTCTGGCCAAGCTGTACCGGCGGCCCGAAATAACCGATTGACAGGGCCCGCCGGCGGGACTATAATGGGGAAAAACCCACTCATTCCGTGGGGAAGCAGGAGGAAGCGCGGTGAGCAGAATTTTCACCTCTGCGGAACAGCTGATCGGCGGCACCCCGCTGCTGGAGCTGGCCCGCATCGGACAGGAAGCCGGGCTGAACGCCCGGGTCCTGGCCAAGCTGGAGTTTTTGAATCCCGCCGGCTCGGCCAAGGACCGGGTAGCCAGGGCCATGCTGGACGACGGAGAGGCCAGCGGCAGGCTGAAGCCCGATTCGGTCATTATTGAACCCACCTCGGGCAACACGGGCATCGGTCTGGCCTGTGTTGCGGCGGCCCGGGGCTATCGGATCATCATTGTCATGCCGGACACCATGAGCCTGGAGCGGCGTCAGCTCATGACGGCCTACGGGGCCGAGCTGGTGCTCAGCGACGGCGCCCAGGGGATGGAGGGGGCCATCCGGCGGGCGGAGGAGCTGGCGGCGGAGATTCCCCACAGCTTCATCCCCGGCCAGTTTGTCAACCCCGCCAACCCGGCAGCCCACCGGACCACCACCGGCCCGGAGATATGGGCCGACACCGACGGGCAGGTGGACATCTTCGTGGCCGGCGTGGGCACCGGCGGCACTCTCACCGGTGTGGGACAGTATTTGAAGGGGCAGAACCCGGCGGTGCAGGTGGTGGCCGTGGAGCCCAAGGACTCCCCCGTCCTCACCGAGGGCCGGGCCGGAGCCCACGGCATCCAGGGCATCGGGGCGGGCTTTGTCCCCCAGGTGCTGGACACCTCGGTCTACGACCGGGTCATCCCCGTCTCCACCGAGGACGCCTACCGCGCCGCCCGGCTGCTGGGCAGGCGGGAGGGGATTCTGGCCGGCATCTCCTCCGGCGCGGCCCTCCACGCCGCCATCGAGCTGGCCAGAGAGCCGGAAAACCGGGGCAAAACCATTGTGACCCTCCTTCCTGACACCGGGGACCGCTATCTCTCCACCCCGCTTTTCCAGGCATAACGCCGAAAAAACGACCCGGACACCACAGTCCGGGTCGTTTTTGATTTTACTCCTTCACGTAGTCCACGTGGAGTAGTGCATGGCGCTTGTCCTCGTCCAGGCCCTGGAGGAAGGAGGCCACCACCGGGTTGCGCTCGGCCCGCTTGAAGGGGGCCATGCGGTCCAGGTTATACAGACCCTCGGCCCGGTCGGCCTTGTCCTGCTTCATGCCGTGGGGCTGGCCCGCGCCGCCCACACAGCCGCCCTGACAGGTCATAACCTCCACCAGGTCGAAGTAGGCGTTGCCCGCCTCGATCTCCTTGAGCAGCTTCTGTGCATTGGCCAGGCCGTGGACGATAGCCATGTGGACGTCCCGGTCCCCCACCCTGATAACGGCCACCCGGATGGCCTTGTTGCCCCGGAGGGGGGAGTATTTCAGCTCCCGCAGCACGTTCTTGGACTTGTCCGGCAGGCAGAACCGGACCACCGCCTCGGCCACGCCGCCGGTGGTGCCGTAAATGACGCCGGCGCCGGAACCCAGGCCGAAGGGCAGCTCGGGGGACTCCAGCTCGATCTGAGGCAGCTGGATGCCCGACTCCTTGATCATGTTGACCACCTCCTGGGTGGTGAGCACCAGATCCACATCCCGCCTGCCGTCGCGGGCAAACTCGGGCCGGGCGGCCTCCATCTTCTTGGCGGTGCAGGGCATGATGGCGATGTGGAAGGTGGTACGGCCGTCCTCCCTGTCCTTCTCGGCGTAGCGGTCCCGGAGGATGGCAGCGAACATCTCCATGGGGGACTTGCAGGTGGAGATGTGCTTGAGATACTTGGGATTTTCGTGCTCCAGATACTTCACCCAGGCGGGGCAGCAGGAGGTGAACATAGGGAAGGGCCCGCCCCGTTCCAGCCGCTGGAGGAACTCGGTGCCCTCCTCAATGGTGGTAAAGTCGGCGCCGAAGGTGGTGTCGTAGACCTCGTCCACTCCCATCAGCTTCAGAGCCGTCACCAGCTGGTCCAGGGCGTTCTGGCCGGCGGGCAGGCCGAAGGCCTCGCCGATGGCCACCCGGACGGCGGGAGCAATCTGGACCACCACCCGCTTGTTGGGGTTGTGGATGGCCCGCCAGGCCCGGCCGATCTCGTTGTAGACAGTGATGGCCCCGGTGGGGCAGACGGCGGAGCACTGGCCACAGCTGATGCAGTGGGTTTCGCTCAGTGTCCGCTCGAAGGCGGGGGCCACCCGCATGTTGTAGCCCCGGTTGACAAAGTCGATGATACCCATGCCGATGCCCTCGCCGCACACCCGCACGCAGTCGCCGCACAGGATGCACTTGCTGGGGTCCCGGACGATGGCGGGGCTGGAGTCGTCTATTGTGGTCTCCTCCCGGCTGTCGCCGAAGCGGACCTTCCGCACGCCGAAGCGCATGGCCAGCTCCTGAAGGTGGCAGTCGCCGCTCTTCTCGCAGGTGGTGCAGGAGCAGTTGTGAGAGGCCAGCATCAGCTCCAGAATCATCCGCCGGTGCTTCAGCAGCCGGGCGGTGTTGGTGCGAATCTTCAGCCCGTCCCGGGGCTGCATGGAGCAGGAGGTCTCAATCTTCCCCCGCTCGTCCTCCACCACGCACATGCGGCAGGCGCCGTAGACCGAAAGGTCGGAGTAGTAGCAGAAGGTGGGCATCTCGATGCCCGCTTTCCGAATGACGGACAGCACGTTGGGCTCCCCGTCGAAGGGGACCCGCTGGCCGTCGATGTACATGATTCCCTTTGCCATACCGCTCACTCCTCCCGAATGGCGCCGAAGGGACAGCAGCCCCAGCACGCGCCGCACTTGATACATTTTTCTGTGTCGATGATATGGGGCATCCGGATCTGGCCGGAAATAGCCTCCATGGGGCACTGGCGCATACACTTGCCGCAGCCCTTACACAGCTCCGGGTCGATTTGCAGCACCTTTTTCCGGCCGTTGCAGTGGGGGCAGTGCTTGTCCACCACGTGGGCCAGATACTCGTCCCGGAAATACTTTAACGTACTCTGCACCGGCTTGCAGGCGGACTGGCCCAGGCCACACAGGGCGGTCTCGCTGATGGTGGCGGACAGCTCCTCCAGCAGGTCCAGGTCCTCCAGAGAACCCTCGTTGTTGACGATGCGAGTGAGGATTTCCAGCATCCGGCGGGTGCCCTCACGGCAGGGGACGCACTTACCGCAGGACTCGTTCTGGGTGAAGTTCATGAAGAACCGGGCCACCTCCACCATGCAGGTGTCCTCGTCCATGACCACCAGGCCGCCGGAGCCGATCATGGCTCCCAGCTTTTTCAGGGAGTCGAAGTCCAGGGGCATATCCAGGTGCTCCTCGGTGAGGCAGCCGCCGGAGGGGCCGCCGATTTGAACGGCCTTGAATTTTTTGCCATCCTTAATGCCGCCGCCGATGTCGAAGATGATCTCCCGCAGAGTGGCCCCCATGGGGACCTCGATGAGGCCGGTATTTACCACGTTGCCGGTAAGGGCAAAGGCCTTGGTGCCCGGGGAGCTCTCGGTGCCGATGGACTTAAACCACGCCGAGCCCTTGCGGATAATCAGGGGCACGGCGGAGAAGGTCTCCACGTTGTTGAGCACCGTGGGCCGGGCCCACAGCCCCTGCTCCACCGTCCGGGGCGGCTTTACCCGGGGCATGCCCCGGTTGCCCTCAATGGACGCGGTGAGGGCGGAGCCCTCGCCGCAGACAAAGGCCCCTGCGCCCCGGTTGACGTTGAGGTGGAAGGAGAAGTCGGTGCCCAGGATGTGGTCGCCCAGCAGGTTCATCTCCTCCGCCCTGGCGATGGCGGTTTTCAGCCGGGCCACTGCCAGGGGGTACTCGGCGCGGACGTAGATGTAGCCCTCGTCGCTCCCCGCCGCCAGGGCGGCAATGAGCATACCTTCGATAATGGAATGGGGGTTGCCCTCCATGATGGAGCGGTCCATAAAGGCGCCGGGGTCGCCCTCGTCGCCGTTGCACACCACGTACTTCTTCCCCTTGGGCTGCCTGCGTACGCTGTCCCACTTCCGCCCGGCGGGGAAGCCGCCGCCCCCCCGGCCCCGCAGGCCGGAGTCCAGAATCTCCTTGCAGATCGCCTCGTCGGTCATCTCAAACAGGGCCTTCTCAAAGGCCGCGTAACCGTCCTTGGCCAGATACTCGTCAATGTCCTCGGCGTCGGTGGTACCGCAGTTCTCCAGCACGATGCGGTGCTGCTTGTGGTAGAAGGGGATGTCGCTGTGCTTGGTGTAGCGTACCCCATCCAGCTCATAAAGCAGCCGCTCCACCGCCTCCCCCTTCAGGATGGTCTTCTCGATGATCTCGTCGCAGTCCTCCAGCTGGACATGGGTGTACAGGATGCCCTCGGGCTCGATCTGGACCAGGGGGCCCATCTCGCAGAAGCCGTGGCAGCCGCTCTTTTTCAGATAGCCCCCGTCCCCCTTTGGCTCGGTAACGTCCTCGGTCTCCCCCTCCTGGGTCAGGCCCACATAGATGTCCAGCCCCAGGCGGGCGCACTCCTCCTTGAAGTAGTCATACAGCTTCAGCGCGCCGCCGGCGATACAGCCGGTGCCGGCGCACAGCAGAATCTGCCGTTTCTGATAGGACAGAGCCCGTTTCGCCTTGACGCGGCGGACCTCCAAACGCTCACGGTTCATCTCAGCCATTGGCGGCGTCCTCCTTTCGTAAACTCTCCAGCAGGTCGATGGCCAGCTCCGGGCTCATTTTGGAGTGGACCTGGTCGTTTACCGTCACCACCGGGGCCAGGCCGCAAGCCCCCAGACAGGCCACCGTCTCCAGGGTAAACAGGCCGTCGGCGGAGGTCTTCTGCTTGCCCTCCAGCTCCAGATACTCCCGGATGGCGTTGTAGATGGGCTGGGACTTGCGCACGTGGCAGGCGGTGCCGTCACATACCTTGATGATGTACTTGCCCTTGGCCTCCAGGGAGAAGTTCTCATAGAAGGTGGCCACGCTGTATACCTTGGCCACCCCGATCCCCAGCTTCTGGGCGATGCGCTCCAGCACCGCCGGGCTGAGATACTTATACTCCGCCTGGATGTCCTGCATGATGGCGATGAGGTGGTGGACCTGACAGCCGTAGCCGTCGATGATCTCCTCCACCCGCTCCATGGAAATTCCATTGGACATGGCTTGCGTTCTCCTCTCTCTTTCGTTGTTGCCGATAAAAGGTTGCTCCCTGCAATTTTACCACGAAAGCCACCAATTTACAAGGTGATTTTGCAGGAAAAATTTCATTTTTTGACAAAACAGCGGCGCGGGACCGTCCCCGCGCCGCGTATATCACAGCCTGATTTTTTTGGGATTGGGCCAGGCGTCCGGGCCGTCGGTCCGGGCCACGTCCTTAAATTCCCCGGTCACCCGGGCGAAGGTGTACATGGCCTGCGCCACGGCATACATCTGGGGATAGAGCTCCAGGCATCGGGCCTTGGCGCTCTCCTTCTCGAAGGCATAGACCCACTCGCTCCCCACCTTCCGCCGCGCCGTCAGGTATTTGGCCACCGCTTGGCTGAAGCAGTCGGAGTCCTCCGTCCTGGGGCTGCGCCCGGCGTACTCCACATAGGACAGCAGGGCATACTCCGCCTTGGACAGGCACTCGTTGATCCGGTTGGACAGATAGGAGACAATCTCGTCCCCCACATAGCTGAGCATTCCATCCAGCCGCAGGTACTGGCGGGTAAACTCCTCCCCGTGCCGCCTTGCAAACTGGGCGGGGTCGAAGTTCAGAGCCCTGCACACCTCTGCCATCAGCTCCGGGGCCAGCCGGCTCTCCAGCCCGGGCGCGGTCTTTTGATCCGCCATCGCGCCTTACCTCCTCTTTTGTTGGGTTCGACTTTTTTCACTCCATAGGGCCATTGTAGCACAGGGAGCGCCCGGCCGCAAGCCAAATCCTGATTTTTCCAGCGGAGGCCGCGCCAAATTTTCGCTATAAAATTTGTCCAAACTCCACCGTCTCCCCGTTGGGACCCTGGATGTTGAAGAAGCGCACCCCCCGCTCCCAGAAGGGCAGGGTGCGGATGGCCTCCTCCCGGGTGGGATACCCGGCGGCGCGGACCGCCTCCCAGGCGGCCTCAATGTCGTCCACGTCCAGGGCGATGTGGTCGATGGCCCCCGCCCGGCCCACAGCCCGGCCGTTCTCATAGGCCTCGATGCACACCCCGGCCAGCTGCAAAAAGCAGACCCGCTCGCCATCGTTGTCGGCCTGGTGGGCCAGGGTAAAGCCCAGCGACTGGTAGAAGGCCAGGGTGGCCTCCATGTCGTTGGTGGGCAGGCCGATGTGCTGAAGACCGGTAACCCGTTTCCCAATTTCGTTCATAGTGGTTCCTCCTCCCGAATTGAGCCGCCCCCCGGCGGCTGTTGGCTCTATTATAAGGTGGAGGACCGGGGAGCGTCAAGGGCCACGCTTGTCTCGTAAATTTAGGAGAGCTGCCGCACGTAGGGCAAGGGCTCTGCCCTTGCCTCTCTGATCCCGTTTTATCCCCTTGCGGGGATAGGCAGGGGTAGAACCCCTGCCCTACATGATGTACCGGCCGGAGCCCGGCCCCTGCAAAATCTCCCCAAGGCGCTCTGCCTCCCCCGTTTCTCTTGACTTCCCCCCTGTCTTTCTGATAAGATGTAGGCTGTTAGATTGGGTTTATATGCCCCTGAGAAATTGAGGTATCATCATGGCACAGAAGAAAAATTACGGCAACGACTCCATCTCCGCCCTGAAAGGGGCCGACCGGGTGCGCAAGCGCCCGGGGGTGATTTTCGGCTCCGACGGGCTGGAGGGCTGCGAGCACGCTGTCTTTGAGATTATGTCCAACGCCATTGACGAGGCCCGGGAGGGCCACGGCTCCCTCATCACCGTCACCCGGTTTGAGGACGGCTCCATCCAGGTGGAGGACCAGGGCCGGGGCTGCCCGGTGGACTGGAACGAGAAGGAGCAGAAATTCAACTGGGAGCTGGTTTTCTGCGAGCTGTACGCCGGCGGCAAGTACGACAACGGGGGCGGCGACAACTACGAGTACTCCCTGGGCCTCAACGGCCTGGGCTCCTGCGCCACCCAGTACGCCAGCCTGTTCATGGATGTCACCGTGTGGCGGGAGGGAAAGAAGTACTCCCTCCACTTCGAGAAGGGGGAGAACATCGGCGGATTGCGGTCCGAGCCCACCGACCGGGGCAAAAAGACGGGTACCACCATCCGCTGGAAGCCCGACCTGGAGGTCTTCACCGACATCAACATCCCGGTGGACTACTATCTGGATGTGATGAAGCGTCAGGCGGTGGTCAACGCCGGCGTCACCTTCCGCTTCAAAAACCAGGTAGGGGGCAAGTTTGAGACCACCGACTTCCAGTACGACAACGGCATCATCGACTACGTGGCCGAGCTGGCCGGCGAGGATGTCCTCACCGCCCCCGTCTTCTGGCAGACCGAGCGGAAGGGCCGGGACCGTTCGGACAAGGACGAGTACAAGATGAAGATATCCGTCTCCTTCTGCTTCTCCAACAAGGTGCAGGTGGTGGAGCACTATCACAACTCCTCCTGGCTGGAGCACGGCGGCTCCCCGGAGAAGGCGGTGCGCTCCGCCTTTGTCTCCGCCATCGACAGCTGGCTCAAACAGCAGAACAAATACACCAAGGGGGAAAGCAAAATCACCTTCCCCGACATTCAGGACGCCCTGGTGCTGGTGAGCAACAACTTTTCCACCCAAACCTCCTACGAGAACCAGACCAAGAAGGCCATCAACAACAAGGGCGTGCAGGAGGTCATGACCGAGTTCCTCCGCGCCCAGATGGAGGTCTACTTTATCGAAAATCCCCAGGACGCTCAAAAGATTGCCGAACAGGTGCTCATCAACAAGCGGGCCCGGGAGAACGCGGAAAAGACCAGGCTGAATATCAAGAAGAAGCTCACCGGCTCCATGGATATCTCCAACCGGGTGCAGAAGTTTGTCCCCTGCCGCACCCGGGACGTGAACCGCAGCGAGCTGTATATCGTGGAGGGCGACTCGGCGCTGGGCAGCGTGAAGCAGGCCCGGGACGGGGAGTTCCAGGCCATCATGCCCATCCGGGGCAAGATCCTCAACTGCCTTAAAGCGGACTACGGCAAAATCTTCAAGAGCGAGATCATCACCGACCTGCTCAAGGTGCTGGGCTGCGGGGTGGAGGTCCACGACAAGCGGGCCAAGGATATGGCCGCCTTCGACCTGTCCGCCCTGCGGTGGAACAAAATCGTCATCTGCACCGACGCCGATGTGGACGGCTTCCAGATTCGCACCCTGGTGCTCACTATGCTCTACCGCCTCACCCCCACCCTCATCCAGAAGGGGTACGTCTATATCGCCGAGTCCCCCCTGTTCGAGATCACCTGCAAGGAGAAGACCTGGTTCGCCTACTCCAACAAGGAGAAGGACGACATTGTGGCCACCCTTCAGGGAAAAAAGTACGACGTCCAGCGCTCCAAGGGCCTGGGCGAGAACGAGCCGGAGATGATGTGGCTGACCACCATGTCCCCCGACACCCGGCGGCTCATCAAGGTCATGCCCGAGGACGTGGAGCGCACCGCCCGGATGTTCGACCTTCTGCTGGGGGACGACCTCTCCGGCCGGAAAACCCACATCGCCGACCACGGCCACGAATTTCTGGAGCTGGCGGATATTTCCTAAAAGCCTCCCTCTTTGAGGGAGGTGGCACGGCGAAGCCGTGACGGAGGGAGTCTGTCCAAAAGAAACCTGTTTCAGAAACGAACTCCCTCAGTCAGCCTGCGGCTGACAGCTCCCTCTCAGAGGGAGCCTTATATTGCAGAATGATAGATGATAAGGACTGAACCAAATGGCCAAGAAGAAGACAAGTGAAGATAAGAAACGCACAGCCGACCCCAACGTGATGGGTTTGCGGGCGGAGGTGCTGGAGCAGCCCATCACCCAGACCCTGGAGATTAACTACATGCCCTACGCCATGTCGGTCATCATCTCCCGGGCCATCCCGGAGATCGACGGCTTCAAGCCCTCCCACCGCAAGCTGCTGTACACCATGTACCAGATGAAGCTGCTGGGGGGCGGGCGGACCAAGTCGGCCAACATCGTGGGTCAGACCATGAAGCTCAACCCCCACGGCGACGGCCCCATTTACGACACCATGGTCCGTCTCAGCCGGGGCTACGGGGCCCTGCTCCACCCCCTGGTGGACAGCAAGGGCAACTTCGGCAAGGTCTACTCCCGGGACATGGCCTACGCCGCCAGCCGGTACACCGAGGCCCGCCTGGACGCCATCTGCGCCGAGCTCTTCCGTGACATCGACCAGGACACGGTGGACTTCGTGGACAACTACGACGGCAAGATGAAGGAGCCCACCCTGCTGCCCACCACCTTCCCCAACGTGCTGGTCTCCGCCAACAAGGGCATCGCCGTGGGCATGGCCAGCGACCTGTGCGGCTTTAACTTGGGAGAGGTGTGCGACACCACCATCGCCTTCCTGAAAAACCCGGACCACGACATCATGACCACCCTCAAGGCCCCCGACCTGCCCACCGGCGGCGAGCTGCTCTACGACGCCGCCGCCCTGGCGGATATCTACCGCACCGGCCGGGGCTCCTTCAAGGTGCGTTCCCGGTGGCGCTATGTGAAGGAGGAGAACCTCATTGAGGTCTACGAAATCCCCTACTCCACCACCAGCGAGGCCATTCTGGACAAGGTATCCGAGCTGCTGAAGGCGGGCAAGCTGAAGGAGATCGCCGACATGCGGGACGAGACCGACCTGTCCGGCCTGAAGCTGACCATCGACCTGAAGCGGGGGACTGACCCGGAGAAGCTGATGGCCAAGCTCTTTAAAATGACCCCCCTGATGGACAGCCAGTCCTGCAACTTCAACATCCTCATCGCCGGCTTCCCCAAGGTGCTGGGGGTGCGGGAAATCCTGGAGGAGTGGACCGCCTGGCGGATGGAGTCGGTGCGCCGCCGGGTATACTTCTCTATGAACAAGAAGAAGGAGAAGCTGCACCTGTTAAAGGGCCTGCGGCGGATTCTCCTGGACATCGACCGTGCCATCCAGATCATCCGGGACACCGAGGAGGACGCCGAAGTGATTCCCAACCTGATGATCGGCTTCGGCATCGACCAGGTTCAGGCGGAGTACGTGGCCGATATCCGGCTGCGGAACATCAACAAGGAGTACATCCTCAAGCGCACCCAGGAGGTGGACGCCCTCGCCGACGAGATTGCCGACCTGGAGGACATTGTCAGCTCCCCCAAGCGCATCCGGAAGATCATCGTGGACGAACTCACCGAGGTGAAGAAGAAATACGCCGTTCCCCGGCACACCCAGATTGTCTACGACCACATGGACGAACCCGTCATGACGGTGGAGGACGAGACCCCCGACTACCCCGTCCACCTGTTCTTCTCCAAAGAGGGCTATCTGAAAAAGATCACCCCTCAGTCCCTGCGTATGGCCAGCGAGCAGAAGTACAAGGAGGGGGACGGCCCCTGTCTCCAGTGGGAGGCTAATAACCGGGACGAGCTGCTGGTATTCACCGACAAACAGCAGTGCTACAAGACCCGGCTGTCCGATTTCGACGACACCAAGGCCAGCGCTCTGGGGGACTACCTGCCCTCCAAGCTGGCCATGGACCCGGAGGAGCGGGCCCTGTGGGCCTGCATCCCCGGGGACTACTCCGGCCAGGTGCTGTTCTTCTTCGAGAACGGCAAGGCCGCCCGGGTGGAGCTGGCTGCCTACCAGACCCAGACTCGGCGGAAGAAGCTCACCGGGGCCTATTCGGACAAGTCGCCCCTGGTGTCCGCCTTCCTGCTGCGGGAGGACTTTGAGGCGGCGGTGATCTCCACCGAAAACCGCTGTGTGGTCTTCCACACCGCCAGCCTCAACCCCAAGACCACCCGGAATACCCAGGGGGTCAACATTATGACGCTGAAACCCAAGTTCAAGGTAGAGAAGGTGCTGCCCCTGGACCGCACCCACATCCAGAACGCCGCCCGCTATCGGGCCCGCTCCCTGCCCATCGCCGGCGCGCTCCTCAAGGAGGAGGACCGGGGGGAGGAGCAGATGACGCTGCTGTAATAAAATGCCCCCCTTGCCAAAGGGGGGTGCTCCCCGCAGGGGGCGGGGGGATTCCGTGTATTGGAGACTTTCCGCATGACGGAATCCCTCCACCACCGCCTGCGGCGGCGGTCCCCCTCCCTTTGGCAAGGGAGGCAATTCCCTATCACAAGGAGGACCCCTATGACCAAACCCAACCTCACCCGCATGGTGCGGGACTACGCCTGGATTGCCCTGGGCTCCGTGCTCTACTCCCTCAGCTTCGACTGGTTCTATGTCCCCAACCAGATTGGCTTCGGCGGCCTCACCGCCCTGGGCATGATTCTCAATTACCTCTCCCCCGCCATCCCTATCGGTATGGTGGTGCTGATTCTCAACATTCCCCTGTTCCTTTTAGGTTGGAAATTCCTGGGGGGACACACCCTGGTGTCCTCCCTCTTTGCCATGACGGCTACCTCGGTGCTGGTAGACCTGATCGCCGCCATGCATACCTTCCCGTCTATGGACCCTATGCTGGCCGCTATCTTCGGCGGGGTGAGCTTAGGGGTATCCTTAGGGATGATCTTCTCCAAAGGGGCCACCACCGGCGGCACCGACCTGACCGCCCGGCTACTCAAGCTGCCCTTCGCCTGGCTGCCCATGGGCAAACTGCTTATGGTGGTAGACCTGACCATGCTACTGTCTGTATCCCTTGTCTTCCGCAGCATGGAGAGCGCCATGTACGGCATGATTTCCCTGTACATCTCTACTCTGGTGATGGACGGCGTGCTCTATGGCCTGGACCAGTCCAAGGTGGCCTATATCGTCACCACCCGGCCCCAGGAGATTGCCGCCGAGATCGACCGGCAGATGGACCGGGGCGCCACCTTCCTCCACGGGGAGGGCAGCTTCTCCAGAGAGGAGAAGCTGGTGCTGATGTGCGCCTTCAAGCAGAAGCAGATTGTCCCCCTGAAGGCCCTGGTTCACGAGCTGGACCCCGAGGCCTTCCTCATCGTCTGCGATGCCCACGAGGTACTGGGCCAGGGCTTTAGAAGGTATCAGAAAAACGATATCTGACACAAAACGGCGCGCCGGGGTCGTCGCGCCCTACAGCGGCTCATTTGTAGGGCGTGACCACTGGGTACGCCGTCCCACAACAGCAATCATTAAAAGGAGTGTTTACAATGACAGACTGGACTAACCTGACCAAAAATCTGGAACAGCGGGGCTTCACGCCCAGGGTCTTCGCCACCAAGGAGGAAGCCGCCGACTACCTGGACAGCCAGATCGACGGGGTGAGCGTAAGCTTCGGCGGCTCCATGACGGTGCAGGAGATGGAGCTGTACCCCCGGCTGGCCGCCCACAACAACGCCCTGTGGCACTGGAACAAGGACGCCCTGACCGAAGCTGCCACCACTGATGTGTACATCTGCTCCGTCAATGGCCTGGCGGAAACCGGCGAGCTCATCAACATCGACGGGGTGGGCAACCGGGTGGCCTCCACTATTTTCGGCCACAAGCGGGTCTATTTCGTGGTGGGGAAAAACAAGGTCGCCCCCGACTACGACGCCGCCCTGTGGCGGGCCCGGAACATCGCCGCCCCTAAAAACTGCCAGCGGCTGGGCCTCAAGACCCCCTGTGCCGTCAAGGCCGACAAATGCTACAACTGCTCCAGCCCGGACCGCTCCTGCCGCGCCCTGGTGGTGCTGTGGGAAAAGCCCCGGGACGTGGAACGGATGGAGGTCATCCTTATCGACGAGGACCTGGGCTATTGATATGGACCTGTAGGGGGCGGCCTCCGCGCCGCCCCGCTTCCCAATTCCCAAAATGGGCCGGCACAGAGACCGGCCCCTGCACGCAGAGGAGGTAACCTCCATGAAAAAAAATCTTCTGACGGGGATGCTGGCCGCCGCCCTCCTTCTCACCGGCTGCTCCGCCCTGCTGGAGCGGGACTACTCCTCTGTCACCCCCCACAACGCCGTCCCCACCACCGAGGGGGACCCCTCCATCCTCCGGGCGGACAGCTATCAGGAGCTGGTCAACGCCCTGATCTACTTCGTCAACGGCGGCATGGAGGAGGGCACCGTCCGGCTGTACACCGACACGGAGAACGTGGAGCCCTATCTGTCCGACGCCTGCCTGGAGGTGGTGCAGGAGGACCCCCTGGGGGCCTACTGCGTGGAGTTCATCAAATACACTGTGGACCCGGTGGTGGCCTACTCCGAGGCCCACATCGCCATCACCTACCGCCGCACCCGGGAGCAGGTGGCCTCCATCGTCCAGGCTACCGGCGTCACCGCCATCCGGGGCGAGCTGAAATCCGCCCTCACCTCCTTCGCCGCCGAGCGGGTGCTGCGCATCAGCTACTTTGAGGAGGACGAGGCCTTCATCCGGGACCTGGTCCGGCAAGCCTACTACGACGTGCCCGCCTGCGCCCTGGGGATGCCGGCGGTAGAGCTGTCCATCTACCCCGCCAGCGGGCGGCAGCGGATTGTAGAGATACTTCTGGACTACCCCCTGGAGCGCACCGAGCTGGAGGAGCGCCGGGACGACCTGGCCTGGGAGCTGGAGCTGCTCACCCGGGACCTGACGGCTGGCGGCCGGACGCCCCAGGTCACAGACGCCCTCCAGGTGCTGCTGGAGGAGGGGAGCTACGACCCGGAGGGGGGCGCCACCCCCTACGACTTCTTCAGCGCCGGGGCGGCCAACAGCGAGGGGCTGTCCCTGGCCTTCGCCGCCCTGTGCCAGGAGCTGAATCTGCCCTGTCACGTGGCCCAGGGCACCCTGGAGGGGGTGGACCATTTCTGGACCGTGGTCCAGACCGGTGAGGGCTGGCGGCACCTGGACCCGTCCGTGCCCGAGGAGGACCGCCGCTTCCACACCGACCAGGAGCTCCAGGAGCTGGGCTACCTCTGGGAGGGGAGCGGCCTCCCCGTCTGCGCCCCGGCCTGAATAAAATACGGAATTCCCCGTGTATCCCATTCTCAGCTTTTTCTACAGGGGCGGACATTGTCCGCTCGCAGTCGCACTCTGTGTACCCCTGCAGACCGTGCCAAATTCTTACTGTTGTGTTACACCTCTTGTCAAGACAGGAAAAATTAAGTATAATGGGCTTACCTTATGACCCACGCGCCCCAGAAAGGAGCCCCCCATGAAACTGATCCGACACTGGACGGCTGCCGCGCTGGCCGCTTTGCTCACCGCCTCCGTCCTGATTACCCCCGGACTGGCCAATCCGGAGGAGTCCTTCGCTGACTTCCGCATCGACGCCTCCAGCCACGACGTCCCCGAGCGCACCATCACTGTGGTCCGCTACAGCCAGGAGGGGGAGTCCCCCCTTCGCCCCGCCGGGACCACCGAGTACACCTGCAATCTCAACCGGGTCACCGGGGACGCCAGCTTTTACATCCAGCCCAGGTCTGAGGGTGTGGAGGTAGTGGTGGACTACCTGGCCGACCTGAACGGCGACGGCGCCTACGAGCTGATGGACAGCGATAGCAGCCCCATGCGGGACACGCTGAACCAGAAAAGCATCCTGTCCGCCGTCACCGACGGCCCCTGCCTCCCCCTGACCAGCGGCGAGACCTATATCGTGTCCGCTGAATCCCTGTCCAGCCGCTACCAGCAGTCCCTTCTCCGGGGCGCTCAGGCCCTGGGTCTGGAGGAGGCCGCCCCCCAGAGCTTCCCCCTGTGCCGGGTCACGCTGCGCCGCGCCCCCGCCGAGCCGGAACAGGACTACCAGCGGCAGACCTACTACCTGGAGCTCTACGGCAAAGTACTGGTCCCCTTCGACCTCTCCCCCGGCCAGTGGTACTATAACGCGGTGGAGTACGGCCTGGCCCAGGGCTACTTCTCCGGCATGGAGGACGGCCGCTTCCGCCCCGACGATCCCCTGAGCCGGGGCCAGCTGGCCCAGGTGCTGTGGACGGTGGGCGGCTGCCTGGAGTCGGACGGCTCCCGCTTCTCCGACGCGGCCCCCGGCGACTGGTACTATCCGGCGGTGTCCTGGTGCCAGCAGGAGGGGCTGATCGCCGGCTATGAGGACGGGACCTTCGCCCCGGACACCCCCCTCACCCGGGAACAGCTGGCCTCCATCCTCTACCGCTACGCCCGGTACGCCGGCTCCAGCCTGCGCGCCACCGCCGACCTGTCTCAGTACAACGACCACCAGGCAATCTCCCCCTGGGCCAACGACAGCATGCGCTGGGCCGTGTCCAACCGCCTGCTCACCGCCGAGGACAACGCCCTGCGCCCGGCGGACACCGTCTCCCGCGGGGAGCTGGCCGCGGCGCTGTACGCCTACGACATCAACCTGGGAAACCGCAACTCCCTCTGGTAAGCCCTCCATCGCCCGGCAGCGCAGCTGCCGGGCGATTTTTCCGGTTTAGGGGCTGGAATATTTGTCCAGACTAATTGATAGAATATACCAGCTGCAAAACTGAGAAAGGAGGCTGCACCATGCCCCAGTCTGTCCGAAAATCCGCCCTCCGCCGGAGGGACCCCGCCCACGAGGAGGAGCGCCAGGAGCTGCTGCGCTCCCTCAGCCGTACCCGCACCCTGATCAATCAGGCCTACGGCGGCTTCAACAGCGCCAGCGACAGCGACCTCATTGAGTCCTACGTCTTCGAGATCAATTCCCTCCAGGCCCGGTACAACTACCTGCTGCGCCGGGTAAAGGAACTGGAGGGGGCCACATGACCCCCCTGCCCGGATACATGGCCTGGTGTCTGGCGGGACTGCTGCTGTGCGCCGCCCTGCTTGTCCTGCGCAGGCCGGCGGCCCGGCTGCTCCGCCTGGCCCTGCGCTCCTCGGTGGGGCTGGCCGTCCTGGCCCTGTTCTCCCAGGTGGGGCACCTTATCGGGGTCAGCCTGGGGGTCAACCTGGTCAACGCCCTGGTGCTGGGCCTGCTGGGCATTCCCGGCTTCGGCCTGCTGCTTCTGCTCCAGTGGGTGCTGCGGTGAGAGGACGCCTTATCCCGATTCCGCTTTATCCCCACGGGGGCAGGCAGGGGTAGAATCCCTGCCCCACAGAATGTACTCAGCCGGTATTTCCAGAGGATTTTGAATTTATGAGGCGGTCGTGATATTTTTCCAAAAACCCTTGACAAACACAGCGGCGGATGGTAAGATAACAAGCGTCTCTGAGTGGAGAACGGCTCGGAGAGATGTCCGAGTGGTTTAAGGAGCTGGTCTTGAAAACCAGTGACTCGCAAGAGCCGTGGGTTCGAATCCCACTCTCTCCGCCACGGCGTCGGAGCAAGCCCTGTGCCGCTTGCTCTGACCTCTTTCAATCCTGGGGCGTTATCCCGCGCAAAACTGAATAGGCAGTTTTTACTTGCAGCCATGCAGAAGTACCCAAGTGGCTATAAGGGGCTCCCCTGCTAAGGGAGTAGGCGGGTAAAACCGTGCGGGGGTTCGAATCCCCCCTTCTGCGCCACGTCGGAGCAAGCCTTGTGCTTGTTCCGGCGTCTTTTCTTAACAGATTGCACAAATAGAGAGCGGGTGGGAAAATGGCAAAAAAGAAAAAAGAGGAGCAGCCGGCCGAGCCCGAGCAGAAGCAGCGGGAGCTGCCCAAGGTCCCCAAGGAGCGAAACCCCCTTCTCACCATTCTGACCCTCCTTCTGGTAGTGGTGGGAATCGGCGAGCTGGCCCTGTGGGGCTATTTCGGCTTCTCCACCGTCCAGGTCAACCGCGCCCGGCGTCAGTATGAGGCCGAGCAGAAGGCCGCCGCCGAGGAGCGGGCCTCCCGCGGAACGGCCTACGCCAGCGCCTACGGCCCCCGGCTGAAGGTGGAGAACGGCCAGGTTACCTGGCGGATCGAGGACGAGGACCGGCTCCCTGCGGGCGGCGGAACCACCTCCGGGACCACGGCGTCCCAGGGCGGCGGGGCCCAGACCGACCCCTCGGTGAGACGGATCTACATGCCGAAAATCCCCTACGCGCTGGCACAGCAGGAGACCGACACACCGGCGCCCGTCCAGGGGGCGGAGCCCCTGAGCGCGGGGGAGACCACCCCGGCCTGACCGGCCGGCGGCTGCCGGAGGACCTGAAAATTCCCATAAGTCGAGTCTGTTCAGAGGGACGTGTTTTCCACACGTCCCTTTTTTGTCCCTTTTGGCTCCGGTTTGGTCCGTTTTCGGTCCCGCTCCACAGAATAGCCAGTTTTTTAGAATTGTAAAAAAGTTGTTTTGGGCATATTGACTTTTTCGCCCTAAAGTTTTACAATAGACAGGTCCCGGGCGGAGGCAAACACCCCTGCTGAGAGGACGAAATCAGAAATGGAGGAATGAAACGTGAAGAAACTTTTATCCATGCTGCTGGCTTCCGCCATGGTCCTGTCTCTGGCTGCCTGCGGCGGTGGCGGCGACAAGTCCCAGGGCGGACAGCAGTCCACCCCCGGCAGCCAGTCCGGCAGCTCTCAGGGCGACGTCAGCACCCCCGCTGATGATTCCATGGCCGAGCTGATCGAGGCCGCCAAGGCCGAGGGCGAGCTGGTGGTCTACGGCTCCTGCGAGGAGGACTACCTGGCCGCCGCCTGCCAGAAGTTCGAGGAGCTCTACGGCATCAAGACCACCTATCAGCGCCTGTCCACCGGCGAGGTCCAGGCCAAGATTGAGGAGGAGAATGGCAACCCCTCCGCCGACGTCTGGTTCGGCGGCACCACCGACCCCTACAATGTGGTAGCGGCCGAGGGCCTGCTGGAGCCCTACGCGGCCATCAACGCCTCCCACATCACCAAGGACGTGTACAAGCACGCTGACAACATGTGGCACGGCATCTACACCGGCATCCTGGGCTTTATGGTCAACAAGGACGAGCTGGACCGGATGGGCTTGGAGGCCCCCAAGGACTGGCCCGACCTGCTGGACTCCAAGTATCAGGGCCTGATCTGGCTGTCCAACTACAACACCGCCGGCACCGCCAAGCTGGTCATCAACACCATGATCCAGAAGTACGGCCACGACGAGGGCATCCAGTACCTGGTAGACCTGGACAAGAACATCGAGGTCTATACCAAGTCCGGTTCCGGCCCCTCCAAGAACGTGGGCACCGGCGAGTGCATCATCGGCATCGGCTTCCTGCATGACGGCATCACCCAGATTCTGGACAACGGCTACGGCAACATCGAACTCATCATCCCCTCCAGCGGCACCTCCTGCGAGATCGGCGCCACCGCCATCTTCAAGGGGGCCAAGCACTCCAACGCCGCCAAGCTGTGGATTGAGTACGCCCTGTCCCCCGACTGCGTGAACCAGGCCGACGAGGTTGGTTCCTACCAGTTCCTGGTCCTGGACAACGCCGAGCAGCCCCAAGCTGCCTACGACTTCGGCCTGGACCCCAACAACGTGATGGACTATGACTTTGAAGACGCCACCAAGAACATCGGCACCTATGTCGAGGAAGTCATGAACGCTCTGGCCAGCTCCGGCGCCAACACCGGTGACACCGGCCGTTTCCAGACGGAGTAATACACCGCAACCGGCGGGGGACGGCGCACACCGCCGTCCCCCCGTTTTATTTCTCTGACTCGTCTGTAGGGCGCGACGACCCGGCGCGCCGGATATTCCTAGCCGGCCTGTGCCGGCAATGATCGCGGCGGCGTGCCGGGTCGTCACGCCCTACACAAACCCAAAGGAGGGAACCCATATGGCAAAAAGCCAGAGCGCAGCCCTGGACCGGAAAAAGCTGATGGCTGACCCCGTTATGGTGGGTACCATCGTCGTTTTAATTACCTTTTTGACCCTGTTTATCCTCTACCCCCTGGCCATACTGCTGGTAGACAGCTTCTACGGCGGAGAGGGCTTCACCCTGGCCACCTTCCAGCGGATTCTGGCCATGCCCACCTTCATCCGGTCCATCGGCAACACCTTAAAGGTGGGCTTTCTGGTGGGCATCCTGTCCACCATTGTGGGCCTGCTCTTCGCCTATGTGGAAGTCTATGTAAAGCTGTGGAAAATCGTGGGTGGTTTGTTCAAGGTGGTGTCCATGCTACCGGTGGTTTCGCCTCCCTTCGTCCTTTCTCTGTCCATGATTATGCTCTTCGGCAAGGCCGGCATTATTACCCGCCAGTGGCTTAAAATCTATGACAACAGCGTCTATGGCTTCTGGGGCATCGTGATTGTCCAGACCCTTACCTTCTTCCCGGTGTGTTACATGATGCTCAAGGGCCTGCTGAAAAACATAGACCCCTCCCTGGAGGAGGCCGCCCGGGACATGGGGGCCAGCCGGTGGAAGGTCTTTGCCACAGTCACCTTCCCGCTGCTCCTGCCCGGCCTGGGCAACGCCTTTCTGGTCACCTTCATCGAGTCCATCGCCGACTTTGCCAACCCCATGATTATCGGCGGCTCCTACGACACCCTGGCCACCACCATCTATCTGCAAATTACCGGCGCCTATGACAAGGAGGGCGCGGCGGCCATGGCTGTGGTGCTGCTGTGCATCACTCTGGGCATGTTCATCGTTCAGAAATACTATCTGGAGGCCAAGACGGCCGCCACCCTGACGGGCAAGGCGTCTCGGGGCCGGATGCTCATTGCGGACAGGAGCGTCACCGTCCCGCTGACCATCCTGTGCTCACTGGCGACTATCTTTGTCATTATGATGTACGCCTGCGTGCCCATCGGGGCTCTGTTCCCCACCTGGGGCTACAAGTTCACCCCCCTCACCTTCAAGTGGTTCGGGCAGGTGTTCACCCGGTACCACGGCCTTCAGGCCTTCCGGGACTCCTTCGTGCTGTCCCTTATCGCCGCCCCCATCACCGCCCTGCTTTCCATGATTATCTCCTACCTGGTGGTCAAGCGGAAGTTCAAGGCCAAGGGCTTTATCGAGGCGGTGTCCATGCTGGCCATGGCCGTGCCCGGCACGGTGCTGGGCGTGGGGTACATCCGGGGCTACTCGGGCGGCCTGTTCCACAGTGCCAACTGGTCAATTTTCGCCGACGCGGTTGTGGAAAACGGCAAGGTGATCCAGGAGGCGGGCGCCCTTCACGGCTTGTTCCCCAACGGCCTGCTGGGCGGTGTCTACGGCAGCGCGGCCATTCTGATCATCGTCTTTATCGTGCGCTCCCTGCCCACCGGAACGAGGAGCGGCATCTCCGCCCTGCGGCAGATCGACAAGTCCATCGAGGAGTCAGCCTACGACATGGGGGCGGACAGCTTTAAGGTGTTTATGACGGTCACTCTTCCTCTGATCAAGGACTCCTTCCTCTCCGGACTGGTCACCGCCTTTGTCCGGTCCATCACCGCTATCTCCGCCATCATTCTGCTGGTCACCCCCAGCGTCTACCTCATCACCGTACAGATCAACGAGTTTGCCGAGAAGGGCGCCTACTCCATCGCCTGCGCCTTCGCCACCATTCTGATTCTGATTACCTACGGCTCGGTGCTGTTGATGAACCTGTTTATCAAATACTTCGGCACCAGCCGGAAGCTGAAGCCAGAAAAGGTGAAAAAGGCAAAAACCAAGCGAATCAACATCCAAGTCATCAAGGAGGGCTAAGCCATGTCCAAAGAGAAAAAAGGGGTTCGTCTGGACCACATCTCAAAAATCTACCAGGACCCTAAAACCGGCAAGGATTTTTACGCGGTGAAGGACACCTCCCTGACCATCGAGCCGGGTTCCTTTGTCACCCTGCTGGGTCCCTCGGGCTGCGGAAAGACCACCACCCTGCGGATGATCGCCGGCTTCGAGAGCCCCGACGAGGGGGAGATCTACCTGGGGGAGGAGGCCATCAACGCCCTCACCCCCAACAAGCGGGACACCGCCATGGTCTTTCAGAGCTACGCCCTGCTGCCTCACTACAACGTATTTGACAATGTGGCCTACGGCCTGAAGCTGCGCAAGGTGCCCAAGGAGGAGATTCAAAAGCGGGTCATGAAGATTCTGGACCTGGTGGAGCTCACCGGCATGGAGGGCCGCATGACCAACCAGCTGTCCGGCGGCCAACAGCAGCGTGTGGCCCTGGCCCGGGCGCTGGTGATCGAGCCCAGCGTGCTCCTCTTCGACGAGCCTCTGTCCAACCTGGACGCCAAGCTCCGGGTGTCCATGCGGACGGAGATCCGCCGTATCCAACAGGAGGTGGGCATCACAGCCATCTACGTCACCCACGATCAGAGCGAGGCTATGGCCCTGTCCGACAACATTATTATCATGAACAAGGGCGTGGTGGCCCAGATGGGCTCCCCCCAGGACATCTACTACCACCCCAACAGCGAGTTTGTGGCCGACTTCATCGGTGAGGCCAACTTCCTCAAGGGCACCCTGGAGAAGATGGACGGCAGCCACGCTATCCTCAACGTGGAGGGCCACCCCACCCGGGTCCCCGCCAAGGCGGGAATGACCCCGGGGGCGGAGTACACTGTGGTGCTGCGGCCCGAATCCGCCCTGCTGAAGGACGAGGGCGGCCTGCCCTGCGAGGTGGTTCTGTCCTGCTTCATGGGCTCCTACCAGAACTACCATGTGAAGGTGGGGAACTCCCTGGTAAAGCTCACCGACTACAACCCCAAGAACAAGCGCATCTACCAGGTGGGGGAGAAGTGCTCCCTGGTGTTCGACCCGGAGTCGGTGCATATTCTGTAAGCGAAATAAGCCCCCCTTGCCAAAGGGAGGGAGGGCCACGAAGTGGCGGGGGGATTCCGTCAACTGGTACGATTCAATCGGACGGAATCCCCCAGTCATTCGCTTCGCGAATGCCAGCCCCCTTTCGCAAGGGGGCCTTTTGATGCGTCGATGCCGAAAGGAGCAGTATATGGACCTGTGTAATATCAATGAAATCAAATCCCTGCTGGCCCGGCACGGCTTTCGCTTCTCCAAGTCCATGGGGCAGAATTTCCTCATCGCCGACTGGGTCCCCCGGGAGATCGCCAAAGCCTCCGGGGCCCACCCGGATGCAGGCGTGCTGGAGATCGGCCCCGGTATCGGCTGTCTCACCCGGGAGCTGGCCGGCCGGGCGGGCAAGGTGGTCAGCGTGGAGCTGGACCGCTCCCTGCTGCCCATCCTGGAGGAGACGCTGGCCGGCCGGGACAATGTAGAGATCGTCTCGGGCGATATCCTGAAGCTGGATATCCGCCAGACGACACTGGAAATGCCCTGGCTTTCCGGCTTTGCCGCCTGCGCCAACCTGCCCTACAACATCACCACCCCGGCCATCACCGCCCTCATCGAGGCCCAATGCTTCTTTGCCATCACGGTGATGATCCAGAAGGAGGTAGCCCAGCGCATCTGCGCCCAGCCGGGGAGCAAGGACTACGGGGCTTTTTCCGTCTACTGCCAGTATTATACCGCCCCGGAATTGCTCTTTGAAGTACCTCCCGACTGCTTTATCCCCGCCCCCAAGGTAACGTCGGCGGTGGTGCGGATGGTCCCCCGGCCCGCCCCGGCAGAGGTGGACGACCCGGACCACTTTTTCCGGGTGGTGAAAGCCGCCTTCGCCCTGCGGCGCAAGACCCTGCTCAACAGCCTGTCCGCCAATCTGGGTGGGCAGTACACCAAAGAGACGCTGTCCCAGGCCATTGCGGCCTGCGGTCTGCCCGCCGACGTCCGGGGAGAGCGGCTGTCCATTCCCCAATTTGCCCAACTGTCCCGTTGCTTGCGGGGCCTGGTTTGACCCTTTTAACCATTTAATGTTTTTCCCGCACTTGTCTCTTGCAAAGCCCTGAAAAATGGGGTAAAATAAGGCACGATCGGAATGGATGACCATTTTCACCATTTTAATAAGGAGGAACTTATCTATGGAAACCTACGGTCTGGAAAAGTACGGCATTACTGGGATTAAGGAAATCGTCTACAATCCCACCTATGAGCAGCTCTTTGAGGCGGAGATGGACCCCGCGCTGGAGGGCTTTGAAAAGGGCCAGATGACCGAGCTGGGCGCTGTCAACGTGATGACCGGCATCTATACCGGCCGCTCCCCCAAGGACAAGTTCATCGTAATGGACGAGAACTCCAAGGACACCGTGTGGTGGACCTCCGACGAGTTCAAGAACGACAACAAGCCCGCCTCCCAGGAGGCCTGGGACGCCTGCAAGAAGCTGGCAATCCAGGAGCTGTCCAACAAGAAGCTGTATGTGATGGACGTGTTCTGCGGCACCAACAAGGACACCCGCATGGCCATCCGCTTCATTATGGAGGTGGCCTGGCAGGCCCACTTCGTGAAGAACATGTTCATCGCCCCCACCGAGGAGGAGCTGAAGAATTTCAAGCCCGATTTTATCTCCTACAACGCCTCCAAGGCCAAGCTGACCAACTACAAGGAGCTGGGCCTGAACTCCGAGACCGCCGCCATCTTCAACATCACCAGCCGTGAGCAGGTCATCATCAACACCTGGTACGGCGGCGAGATGAAGAAGGGCATGTTCTCCATGATGAACTACTACCTGCCCCTGAAGGGCATCGCCTCCATGCACTGCTCCGCCAACACCGACATGAACGGCGAGAACACCGCCATCTTCTTCGGCCTGTCCGGCACCGGCAAGACCACCCTGTCCACCGATCCCAAGCGCCTGCTCATTGGCGACGACGAGCACGGCTGGGACGACGAGGGTGTGTTTAACTTCGAGGGCGGCTGCTACGCCAAGGTCATCAACCTGGACAAGGACGCCGAGCCCGACATCTACAACGCCATCAAGCGCAACGCCCTGCTGGAGAATGTCACCGTGGACGCCGAGGGCAAGATCGACTTCGCTGACAAGTCCGTCACCGAGAACACCCGCGTCAGCTACCCCATCGACCACATCGAGAAGATCGTCAAGCCCATCTCCCGCGGTCCCGCCGCCAAGAACGTGATCTTCCTGTCCGCCGACGCCTTCGGCGTGCTGCCCCCGGTGTCCATCCTGACTCCGGAGCAGACCCAGTATTACTTCCTGTCCGGCTTCACCTCCAAGCTGGCAGGCACTGAGCGGGGCATCACCGAGCCCACCCCCACCTTCTCCGCCTGCTTCGGCCAGGCCTTCCTGGAGCTGCACCCCACCAAGTACGGTGAGGAGCTGGTCAAGCGCATGGAGCAGTCCGGCGCCAAGGCCTACCTGGTGAACACCGGCTGGAACGGCACCGGCAAGCGCATTTCCATCAAGGACACCCGCGGCATCATCGACGCCATCCTGGACGGCTCCATCCTCAAGGCCGAGACCAAGACCATCCCCTACTTCGGCTTCGAGGTGCCCACCTCCCTGCCCGGCGTTGACCCCGCCATCCTGGATCCCCGGGACACCTACGGCGACGCCGCTGAGTGGGACACCAAGGCCAAGGACCTGGCCAGCCGCTTCGTGAAGAACTTTGTCAAATACACCGGCAACGACGCCGGCAAGGCCCTGGTGGCCGCCGGCCCCAAGGTGGACTGATCCCTTTTTTCACATCCCGAGCAGGACGCTTTCTGCGTCCTGTTCTTTTTTTCATGGCTGTCACCTCCTATTGATACGGAGAAGGAGGGCAAAAGTTGTACGTCTGCGTGCAGCTACCGCATATTTTTCGGGGCGGGCAAAGACGAAAACGAGGTAAGGCAAGGGCAGAGCCCTTGCCCTACACACGTTCCCGGCAGCACACATCCTCCGTCCCCCGCAGGGAAAAGGCTCCTTTTGAAAGGAGCTGTCAGCCGCAGGCTGACTGAGGATTGTATTTTGCCGAAGGCAAAATGTATGAAATAATCCTAATCTTTGTTTACTTCGTATGTTTTGCTTCGCAAAACGCAATCCTCCGCCCCAGTGTGCGCACTGGGGCACCTCCTTTCAAAAGGAGGCTTTTGGCGCCTTCTGTCTCGCAGCTGCTTTTTTGACAAGCTGGCAAGTGCAGAGCCCTTGCCCTACATGCGGCAGTTCTCCTAAATTTACAGCCCCCCTCCCCTTGTTGACAGCCCTCTCCCGGGGGTGCTATAATTTCACTATCTTAGTTGCGAGGAGGACCCAAAATGGGACTGTTTAAAAAAGAAAAAAAGCCGGAGCCGGAGGAAAAGAAATCCTCTCTGGACGAGATGGACCCCCTGATTCGCCCCGGCGGGGTGTTCATGGTGCAGCTGCTGATGAAGGAACGGTGCGAGACGCCTAGCCTGGAACGGATGACTGAGGTTATGGAGCGCCACATCGGAAAAGTGGAGGTAGGTCAACCCCTGAAACAGACTGCCGACGCTATGAAAAATATTACTCTCTTCGCCGCCATGGACCACATCGCCAAGTTCAGCAACGGGGAGGCTCCAGTACAGGTGTCAGTCATGCCCTGCGACACCTTCCACCCGGAGACCATCGACGAGATGAGGCGCAATCAGATGTGGGACTGCCTCCAGGACCGGGACCGGATTTTGTCGGAGTGCAAATACTGCGTCTTTGCCAACGACATCCTCACCGGCGCCCTGGACCCCCTGGAGCGGGCCAACCTCGACATGGACTACTTGGAGGCCCTGCTGGAGCTGTTCCCCACCTGCGAGGCGGTGTACTCGCTGAACACCGGCAAGCTGGTGCTTGCCGACGTCATCCGCAGCAAGACCGTCTCCGGTCTGGACCGGTTCATCCGCTACATCGTCAACGCCCGGTTCTTCAACATCGACGGCACCGATGACAACCACATTGTGGACACCTTGGGCATGTCCCTGCTGTATATGGAGGACCTGCAATACCACTTCCACAGCATGGACCCCAACTGGGTGGTAATGCATGCCTACAACATTGCCGCCTACGTTCTGGAAAACTGCCGCCCCATCAAGGACGGCGACACCATCGACGGCGTGACCGACGGCAATATCGACCAAAATCTCCAGTGGAAATGTCACTTTGAGGACGCAATCGTACAGCCGGGCCGGCCGGTACTGGACATCCATATGGGTCAATACGCCGCCGGCGGGCGGTAATATGGAATCCCCCATTTACGGCTTCACTCGCTCGGCCCCCTTTCAATAGGGGGCTTTTTCCTCCAGCGGCAGGACAAACACCGGGCAGCCCTCCGCCGCCGGTGAGGCGGCGCACTGGGGCAGGGCCACCTCCACACCCTCCTCGGTGAGGCACCAGCCCCGAAGGGGACGGGCCCTTTTGGCCTTCCGGGGCCAGTCACCGTCCAGAAAGCAGTCCCCCGCCTGGCGGCGCTCCTCCCCCTGGCGCAGGATGGCCTGCCACAGGCGGTTTTTCCAGCCCTTCTCCCCCTGAAACAGGGAGCCCAGGGGCTTGGGCGCCCCCTCCCGGAGCCTCCACACGTCCCCCCACCGCACCCGGGCGGGACGGCCGTCCCCCCGGACCTCAGCGCCAAAAAACCGCAGACTGAGAACCCCGTCCTGAAGGAGGGCGGTCTCCCCCGTCAGCTCCCCCGACCAGGGGGTGAAGGGCCGGGCCGCCTCCCGGCGGGCGGCCAGCTCCAGACAGGCGGCCCAATAGACCTCCCGCTCCCACCGCTGCCGCCACCGGCCGGCCAGCCGGGCATAGTACCGGCTGATCCACCGGCCGCCCAGGCCGCCGTCCTCAATCCGGGGCCAAGACAGGGTGTATTTCAGCACCGGCTCCCCCTGTAGGGTCAATGTCTCCGCCGCCTCCTCCCAGATCACCCGGGCCTGTCTGGCTTCACCCACGGCGTTCCCCTCCCTCCTCGTTTTCCCATCCTATGCCCGGGCCGGGCGGTGTGTGTATCTTTGCCGATTGTGGGTATTTTTCCCATATTCTTTGCTTTTTTAAGTTTACTTTTCTACGTCAGTGTGTTAAAATAGAGAAAAATACAGGAGAGGCAGGTACGCCACATGTCAAAATTTTTAGATAAGCAGAGCAGCGACGCCCTGTATCGGGCCATCGTCAGTATCCAGAACGAGGAGGAGTGCCGCAAGTTTTTAGAGGACCTGTGCACCGTCTCCGAGCTGAAGGCCATGCAGCAGCGGATGGACGTGGCCCTGCTGCTGGACCAGGGACTGATCTACAGCGAGATTCTGGAGAAGACCGGGGCCTCCAGCGCCACCATCAGCCGGGTAAACCGTTGTCTCCACTACGGGGCGGGGGGGTATAAAATCATCGTCCCCCGGCTGAAGACGGAGCAGGAATGAGCAGCTACGACTTTCTGGCCGGCTGCTACGACCGCCTGACCTACGACGTAGACTACTCCGCCTGGGCCGACTACATTGAAAAGCACTTCGCCAAAACCCCTCTGCCGGGCAGGACCGTGCTGGACCTGGCCTGCGGCACCGGCTCCCTCACCCGGGAGCTGGCCCTGCGGGGCTATGAGATGATTGGCGCGGACCAGTCTCCAGAGATGCTGGCCGAGGCGGCGGAGAAAAACCGGGGCGCCGCCCCCATTGAGCCCATCTTCCTGTGCCAGAGCATGGAGAAGCTGGACCTCTACGGCACCATCGACGCCTGCGTGTGCTGCCTGGACAGCGTCAACTACGTCACCGACCCCAAAAAGCTGGCCCGGGCCTTCCAGCGGGTCCACCTGTTCCTCATGCCCGGGGGGCTGTTTCTCTTTGACGTCAACACCCCGGAGAAGCTGGCGGGGCTGGACGGCCAGGTCTTTCTGGACGAGACCGAGGACGCCTACTGCGTGTGGCGGGCGGAGTTCTCCCGGCGCATCTGCACCTACTTCATGGATATCTTCCGGCTGGACCCCTCCACCGGCCAGTGGGACCGGGGAGAGGAGCTCCACCGGGAGCGGGCCTACACCGTGGAGGAGCTCACCTCTCTGCTGGAGGGGGCCGGCTTTGTGGACGTGCGGACCTGGGGGGAGCGGAAGCTGCGCCCACCCAGACCGGGGGAGCAGCGCATCTTTTTTACCGCGAGAAAGGACACATAACCTATGACCAACGAAATTGTCAGAGCCATTACCGGCGACGGCCTGGTAAAAGCCGCCGCCATCACCGGCCGGGACATTGTAGAGCGGGCCCGGAACATCCACAAGCTCCTCCCCATGGCCACTGCCGCCCTGGGCCGCACCCTGCTGGGGGCCTCCCTGCTGGGGGACATGCTTAAGGAGGAGAAGGGGGCTCTCACCCTGCAGATCAAGGGGGGCGGGCCGCTGGGCACCATTCTGGCCGTCTCCGACTGCGAGGGCAATGTACGGGGCTATGTCCAGAACCCCCAGGTGGAGCTGATGGAGCAGTGCCCCGGCAAGCTGGATGTGGGCCGGGCGGTGGGCACCGACGGCACCCTCACCGTCATCAAGGACATCGGTCTCAAGGAGCCCTATGTGGGGTCCATCGGCCTGTTCTCCGGGGAGATTGCCGACGACCTGGCCATGTACTTTGTTGAAAGCGAACAGATTCCCACCGCCTGCGCCCTGGGGGTGCTGGTGGGGCTGGACCAGAGTGTCACCGCCGCCGGGGGCTATATCATCCAGCTGCTGCCCGGGGCCAGCGAGGACATGATCGAAAAGATTGAGGCGGGGGTCCGGGGCATGGGCCCGGTGAGCTCCGCCCTGGCCGGCGGTCTGGACGGGGAGGGCCTGCTGCGGGCCGTGCTGAAGGACTTCGACCTGGAGATTCTGGAGCGGCACCCGGTGGAATACCGCTGCTACTGCTCCCGGGAGCGGGTGAGCCGGGCCCTGATCAGCATGGGGAAAAAGGACCTGACCGAGCTCATTGCGGAGCAGGGCCAGGCCGAGCTGACCTGCCAGTTCTGTGACCAGGTGTACCGTTTCTCCAGGGAGGAGCTGGAGACCCTTCTGGCGGAGATGTAGGGGCGGATATCATCCGCCCCTGCAAGACAGGTTCAAAAAGACCCGGGCGGGATATCCCGTCCGGGTCTCTGCACAGTTCAGTTGAAGCGGCTGGTACCGTTGTTGGTGAGAGCCTCCAGAATGTCGTAGCGCTCCATCTGGAACTCCTTGGTCTCGGCCAGGGCCTCCTCCATATCCAGGTCCAGGATCCGGCCGTCCTTGGACACCACAATGCGGTTGCCCTTGTCGTTCACCAGGGCCTGGACCGCCACATAGCCCATACGGCTGGCGGTCTCCCGGTCCCGGGCGGAGGGGGAGCCGCCACGCTGGATGTGGCCCAGCACCGTAACCCGGGGATCAATGCCGATGGCCTCATGAATCTGTTCGCCGATATAAAAGGCCTTGCCGGCGCCCTCGGCCACCACGATCATATAGTGCGTGGTGCCGGCCAGGCGGGCACGCCGGATATTTTCAATCACATCCCGCTCAAAGTCCACCGGCCGCTCGGGGATCAGCACCGCGGTAGCGCCCACCGCCAGGCCCACATACAGGGCCAGGTTGCCGGCATGACGGCCCATTACCTCCACCACGGAGCAACGCTCGTGGGACTGCATGGTGTCCCGCAGCTTGTCGATGCACTCGATGCAGGTGTTGCAGGCGGTGTCGAAGCCAATGGTGTAGTGGGAGCAGCCGATGTCGTTGTCAATGGTGGCGGGAATGCCCACCACAGACAGCTTGTTCCCGTGCTCCGCCACCTGGCGGGACAGAGCCAGCGCCCCCCGGAAGGTGCCGTCGCCGCCGATGGCCACAATGCCGTCCAGCCCCAGCAGCTTGCAGGTGGCGATGGCCTTCTCCCGGCCGGCGTGGTCCATGAACTCCTCGCTGCGGGCGGTATACAGCATGGTACCGCCTTTGTTGATGATCCGGCTGACGCTGTTGCCGTCCAGCTGGACAAAATCGCTGCTGATCAGGCCGCTCCAGCCCCGGCGGATGCCGATGCACTCGATCCCCTGCCCTACCGCCGTACGCACCACGGCCCGGACTGCTGAGTTCATGCCCGGCGCGTCGCCGCCGCTGGTCAGCACACCGATCCGCCTGATTTTAGCACTCATAATGCAAGCCTCCTTCTATTTTACGGCCCTCTCCCCGCCTGGGGCGCCGCTTTTCTGATTCGTACCCATTATGTCATTGATTTTCTGGAATGTCAAGAAGCTGGGGAGCTGCCGGCCTGGAAAACACCGCCAATTTTTCCGCTGAAGGCCTGAAAAATTTCTCGCCAAAAAATCTCAATTTCCTGTTGACAAGTCGGGCTCAGTCGAGTATAATAATCAAGCCGTCGAAAATTAGACGGCTGACCGGGGAGCATAGCTCAGCTGGTAGAGCACATGCCTTACAAGCATGGGGTCACAGGTTCGAGCCCTGTTGTTCCCACCATTTTGACCCATATCCCCCGGAACTGCCTGGCGCGGTAGTTCAGTTGGTTAGAACGCCGGCCTGTCACGCCGGAGGTCGAGGGTTCAAGTCCCTTCCGCGTCGCCACCCTTTCTTCATCCGAACGGTGCGCCCGTTCCGCCGTCGGATAAAGATTTGCCTCTGTAGCTCAGTTGGTAGAGCAGAGGACTGAAAATCCTCGTGTCGTTGGTTCGATTCCGACCGGAGGCACCATCCCCCGCAGTTTTCCCTGCGGGGGACTCAAAAATGCGAGTGTAGCTCATCTGGTAGAGCGCCACCTTGCCAAGGTGGAGGTAGCGAGTTCGAGCCTCGTCACTCGCTCCAAAACGGGGCAAAGCTTCTTTGCCCCGTTTTTCCCTAGGTAATATTTTTCTGCGAAAGTGCATACCCTGTATAAAATGGTGCCATAGCCAAGTGGTAAGGCAGAGCTCTGCAAAAGCTCCACTCCCCAGTTCAAATCTGGGTGGCACCTCCATAGTAGACAAAACCTGTGTGTAACGATAGTTATACGCAGGTTTTGCTATTTTTGTTCAAATTGCATTAAAACCAATGCTAGAAACTGGCTACAATTACATATCACAAGTGTCAGCAAGCAGATTTAAAGAGAGGTAATGTCAAGAATGATGCGCAAAATAGTTTGCAGGCTTTGGCAGAATAGAATCAGCCAGCAATAGAGGTATCCTCCAGGGTAACCTCTAAGTGCCTCATATTCATGTACTTCTTGTTGCCCCACTGGGTGCCAGCTACATGGCGGAGCCTGGCACAGACCAACATCAAAGCAGAATTGCCATCCGGGAAGCAGCCCACTACTCTGGTGCGGCGGATCTCCCGGTTGAGCCGTTCCATGACATTGTTGGTGCGGATACGAGTCCAGTGTTCGCTGGGAAAGTCGCAATAGGTCAACGTCTCTTCAATGCCGTCCTTCACTTTCTTGGCCGCCTCCTTCAGCTTCATTTCCCGCAGCTGGGCTACCACGGCCTTAGCTTTCTTACGGGATGCTTTTTTGCTTTCTTGGGCGTGGATCGCCTTGAGCATCTTAGCCACCAGCTTTACCTTAGAGCGCGGTGTCACAGAAAAGACATTGCGGTAGAAATGGACGGTACACCGCTGGTATTTGGCCTCCGGGAACACTTCTCCCACAGCCTCCAGCTTACCAAGACACTTGTCCCCAACCACCAGCTTTACACCGTCCAGGCCACGGCCCCGCAGCCACTGGAAGAAGCTGACCCAACTGGCCTTGTCCTCTTTCATCCCCTCAGCGGCGCCAAGAACTTCACGGTATCCGTCCTCATTCACCGCAATCGCCACCAGAACGGCTACATTCTCATACTCTCCGCCCCAGTTCCGCCGCAGATAAATCCCGTCCACATATACATACGGATAGCGTCCGCCTTGTAAAGGCCGGTTGCGCCAATCCTCAATGTGGACATATGCTTTTTTGTTCAGCTCGCTGATGGTCGCTGGGGACACTTTGCTGCCCCCGGTGATATCCTCTACTCTGCGCACCGAGACGCCAGCCAGGTACATTTCGATGAGAGCTTCCTCCACGCTGCTTTCACGCCGGCGATACCGCTCTATAATCGCCGTTTCAAAAGAGACTCCCTTCAGGCGGGGCACATGGAGCGTAACATCGCCCGAGGTGGTGGTAAGGTTTCGGCTGTAGTGACCACTACGGTACCCCTGGCGAGCCTCATTTCGCTCATACCAGGCTGCCTGAGTCAGCTTCTCCGCTTCCTGCTCCAGCAGCGCATTCAGCGTTTCTTCCACGCTCCCGCGTACCAGCTCCTTAAGTTGACCCTTGATTACTTCTTCATTTAGCTGTACAATCTTCTCTGACATGGTTTGTTGTCTCCTCTCAGAATGGTGTATCGCTACTTTATTCTACCAGAGGGCCGCAAACCTTGTCTTTTTTTGCGCAACTTATTGTACCTTATCTACTTTCCCCATAGCTTCTGCGTCTATTCCCGCAGTTTTGTTCAAAACAAATATCCAAAGCCCCTCGCAGCCGCTCTGTGAGGGGCTGCGTTATCTGGGGCTTCGGATATTTGCCGAATTTATGGATTTGTTTGTGTCAACGTTGGAGCAAGCAGCAGAGATGTATGAAAATGCCTCTGAT
>Ga0137308_101052_pt1 | contig 32519 bp, 29 predicted proteins | sample Inofrocosms_June_FD_97181 | JGI IMG/M metagenome (GOLD analysis project Ga0137308, IMG submission 97181) | Mouse cecal microbial communities from Vienna, Austria - N-Acetylneuraminic and N-Acetylglucosamine D2O microcosms_June | ecosystem: Host-associated > Mammals > Digestive system > Large...
TCAATCGTACTCCCTTTAAGTCACAGACATCAGTTCTTTATATCTTTTATCGTTTCGCATTCTTTCAATGAGCTCCCGATTCTTCGCCCGGCTCCTTTGCAATTCTTCCTGATCACATTCCTCCCTATTAGAAGAAGGTATGATCTCTATAGGAAGGTTATCAAATTCTAAATCGTTTAATACATAGTTCTTGTTCATAAAACAATCCCTCCTAACTATAAAATAATCCTGTTTCGCTGCACCTTGCTAAAAAGGATAGTGCGCTAAGATAGCGATCTCTGACTGTGGATAAAGAACTTAATCCGTCTACACATTCATTGAACAGTTGAATGGTTTCTTTCTCAGAATATTTTTTGTCTTTGTATAAATAGTGGATTTTCCCCTGATTACTGACAACAACCAGAATAGAAATTCCTCTGTTTGCCACAAAAAACCTAATATCATCCAGTGAAAACGTCTGTAAAGACGGGTGATTATGAAGAATTACAACTGTGCATATCTTTGCCGAGACAATTAAATGATTAGATTGTGTATCAGAACAGACATCCACGCTATGCTCATCACCTAAGCAAATACCATAGCATTCCAAAGGGTTTAATGATCCTAAATCACAGGTAATTGCTACTTCATTGCTGTTATTGCATGTCTGCGAAAGAAACAATACTTCCTTTGCCAGTCTCTGCATAATTGCATTCTGCTCATCTGTTAAGTCCTTGTATTTAATATACTTCACTTTTTTAATTGCAATATCCGTGATGGCGGTCTTGTATCCGCACTTTTTCGCTTGTTCCAGTTCGTTTCCGGATGTCAGCAGGACAATCATCTCCTTTATATTCGTTCATATTGTGTCTAAAGTTCCTTTTTGCAACCATTAAAATGTGCACTGTTCTAATTCTGTTATCCAACTATTTAGTGGAACGTTAATAATTTCTGTACTCGCTAATTGCTCTTTCATTAGTTTTAACATCTGTATTCTTTTTTCCGTAAAAATGCTTTTTTGTCTGGTATCAAATTCATTTTTATAGAGTTTGAACACTTCTACGTATTTTGTACCTACCCTAAATACATAACCTACATTATTGTCCGGATGATAAAAATGTTTCATAAGCCTTTCATGGCATTCTGTTAAAGAACATATCGCATCTTCTGCAGATGGTCGTTTTCCCGTTATATTATCAAAAATTAATTTTTCTAAAATATATCTGGCTTTTATGGTTTCAACGTGATAGGGGATAAATACAGGGTTACGTTTCGCTATGGCAAAGGCGTTTTCTATACATTGACTGGCCGTATTGAAATCCCTTGCTTCAATGCATGCAGAAGCAAATTGCTCCCAAAAAAATGTATTCTCTTGGCAAAAGGAGAGGTTACGTATACTATCATAAAATGAAGAAACAATCTCCCTGGTTTTAGCGTCATCTTTAAATAGTCTAAAATGAGAATGCGAAACCAAATTTTTCAACAATTCGAAATGTTTACCACTTACAAGATATTCTTTGTCAGATTCAATTATTATGGCTTTCATCGTGTCTACTAGAGCCTCTAACCCAATGACGGATCTCAGTAATTCTCTCGCTACTATAGAGGACTTTATTGCAACGTCATTATCGTTAATATTAAAAAACTCGTTTATCGCTTCACTTTCCTTTGCAACAATAGTAGCGAAATCTAATTTCAATAAATTTAACATTTCTGTAAAATTGAAATCTATTCCCATTACAGATTTCATAAGCGATAAAATTGCAAGCCTTTTTACAGACAAAGAAATATTCTCACTTTTACTCCAAGTGTCCAATATACGTTTTTTTATGTCAGAAGAATTATAAAACTCTAACAGCATGTCGGCAAATCGACAATGGCATTTGTTTCGGATGTAATTTTCTATTCCCTTAGGAGATATATCGGTCATATCACTTGTGTATAATTTATTATCTGCAATAATATTACTTAATTTTTCAGCCTCTTCGGGATTAAAAGTATCCAAATATAATGGTTTTATGTCGGTCTCTGCAATTCCTAATTTATCAACTAGTACTCGATAGCTTGGATTTACTGCTTTTCTTGCAGTTAATACGAATGTTACTTTGTTAATTCCATTATATTTAAATCTTTTTAATATTTCCATTTTATCTTTATAATCATCAATGATTACCACACTGTGGCCTTGGTTACTACAAATTCGCTGAATTTCTTTATCGTAATCATTATATTGATGTATAAATAAGAACATATCCACATTACAGGTGCGTAATTCGTTCCTGACTAATTGGCAAAATACCGTCTTTCCATTACCTAAATCGGATGTTGCTAAAAAAACCTTTTTGTTTCTATACTCTCTAACCACTGTATTAACAGCGGTTCTTAATAATAGATACTCATATTCTCCGTGATTCTTTTGAGAAAGAGGATCTCTATATATACCTTTGCGATAAAATTTGTTCAATTCACTAAAAGAAACAGAATATGGTGTAAGAGTTTCCCGGTATTCATGTAAAAAACTGTTAAATTGTTCATCTATTAGACTGGGTACAAAGTTTTTCTGGATCTCCTTTACCTTGTCTGCAAATACTTTAATTCCTATAAATTCACATGTACCGTGATTTTCCAATATTTTTCTATCTATTGGATCGGGAGAGGGGGCATCAATGAAAATGACTTTATCTCTAATAGCTGGTGCACCTAGAAGCCTCTTTATGTTAATATCATATTGCATGGAATAACCTATAATGATTATTGCTTTAGCTGATTGCAAATCTCCCTTAAACAGATCAAACCATTCATTTCCTTCCAGGATGTCACACTCATAACTCTTATCAATTAGTTTAAATTCGGTATTTAATGTATTCCGATCAAGATAATCAATATGACCATTTAAATGAACACACGCACTGTTGATATCTGCATTTGAAATTTCCTTTGATAAAACAATTGGTGTCCATTTTTTTGAATTATTAGCGGCTGCAGTTTCAATTACAGAGTCGTAATTTGTAGTATAAACTCTCTTCCATTGAATAGACATTATAATCTTATGCCATGTTTCAATGCTTGATAATGTGAATTCTTTTTTTAACAGTGCAATTAGTTCATCATCTGATTTTTCCGAAATATAAAATTCAGATACTACAGATAAAGGTCGTTGGGATGGTGTTCCACAATCTTTTGCAATAATATCCCGTAAACCATCTCCGGTATTAAAATTTGTGCCATTAAGGTTTTTGGCTCCATAGGAAAACCCAGATCCAGCAAAAAGTATTGCATTTCCTTCCAACGCACAGTTAATAGCAGTATTTATATCCATCTGTTCCCCAACCTCCTTTTATTTTCTTTCTAAACTATTAAAGCAATCCAAATTTATGTACTAGATTTAAAGTAATTATAACACAATAAAATATTCCACTTGTCTTATATCATCACTTCATTGTTATTTTTGTCATTTCTTTTACATATCAATATTATAATTCAGAAAAACGTAAGGTGCAATAAAGAGCAGGAAGTAAATCATTAAATTATTACCCTGCCCTATAAAGTTTATTATATTGTCTTGTTTTTCTGCTTCTAACGCTATTTCTTATAAGCTTTTTGGTAGCCTGATATTATCAGGTGAGTGCTAAATTTGTAAATTTACAGAATATCCAGATAATATTTTCTGCGAAAAGCTTTAGCCATGAAATCAAGACCATAGAAGGCAGGAGAGCCTTTGCTCGACTGACTTCTTATTTACTGGGCTTGATGGAATGCTTGGCGAAGCAGGATTTGAGGAGAAATATTGTCTGAATATTCTCGTAACTTTCTGCTTCGCAATCACTAATTAATATTATTAGCAAAAGGAATCAAAACCACAAAAACAAAAAACAGAAAATAGCACTTATAAAAAGTATCCACCCATGCCGAACGCACAGATGGATCCTTTTTATAAAATCCCCGATGCTTTCCCGATCCAGTAAACCAGCCCCAGAACCCAGCTGGTGAAGATCCCATACAGGATCACGGGGCCCGCGATGGTGAAAATTTTGCAGCCCACACCGAAGACCTGCCCTTCCTTTTTGTATTCGATCGCGGGGGAGGCCACGGAGTTGGCGAAGCCTGTGATGGGAACCAGGGCGCCCGCACCGCCGAACTTTACGATGGGCGAGTACAGATTAAAACCGGTGAGAAGCACGCTTGTGAGGACAAGGACGAGAGAGCAGAAGCTTCCCGCCGTGTCTTTGTCCATTCCAAGAGAGTTTTTTGCGTAATTAAGGAGGAACTGCCCAAGGACGCATATAATCCCGCCCGTGATGAAGGCTTTCAGCATTTGGAGCAGCAGGTTGTGGGTTGGGGTGATTTTTTTCACATATTCTTCGTAATCCTTTTCCAGCGAAAGCTGCTGGGATGACTTTTGCTCGTTCATAAATAATTCCTTTCCGTTAATGGTTCCTGTCTATATGGTTATTCTTGCTTATTTTTTCATTTTTATTCAAACTCTGCTCCTTGTGGAATTTTGCAGAAAATGATAAAATCATTTAGGTACGGACAGATAAAAGGCCATCGGATTAACGGGTCAGGCAGGAGTGGGATGATATGGTTAATTTTGCGGGTTTGGAATTTATATTTCGGTTTTTGCCGGTTTTTTTAGTAATTTATTATGTGGTTCCCTCAAGAGGCAGGGATTATGTCCTGCTTTTGGGAAGCTTTCTTTTTTATGCAATGGGCGAGCCGGTGTTTTTGCTTCTCCTTCTTACGCTTACCCTTGTGAATCATTTCGTTGGAAGGAAGATAAAGGAGCAGCAAGGCGGCTACAAGATGTTTCCCCTGCAGAAGGCTAAAAGAAAAAGGCTGCTTATTTTTGTCCTGATTCTGGATGTGGGAGTGCTTGCGCTGTTCAAAGGCCTGAGTACGTTTGTTGACAGCTCCCTGCTCCCTCTCGGAATCAGCTTCTATATTTTTAAGATGATTTCTTTTCAGGTGGATATGTACAGGGGGGATATCTGGGAAAAACCGGATCTGAAATCCACAGCCCTGTATTTTACCATGTTTCCCCAGGTGGTTTCCGGTCCGATCATGCGTTATGACGACGGGGAGTTCGGCGCAAGAAGAGAGTGCGGCCCGGAGAAGTTTGAGGATGGCCTCAAGTATTTCGTGATCGGCCTCGGGATGAAAGTGCTTCTGGCGGACAGAATCGGAATTCTGTGGAATGATCTTCAGATGATCGGGTTTCAGAGCATTTCCACGCCCCTTGCCTGGTTTGGGGCCGCAGGCTATTCGCTGCAGCTGTATTTTGATTTCTGGGGTTATTCGCTGATGGCATCGGGAATTCTGGTGATGCTGGGCTATGAATTTATACAAAACTTTGATCATCCTTATGCTTCCAGAAGCATCAGTGAGTTTTACCGCAGATGGCATATGACGCTGGGAAGCTTTTTCCGGGACTATGTGTATATTCCCATGGGCGGGAGCCGCTGCAAAAAGAGCCGGATGCTCCTGAACCTTGCGCTGGTATGGATTCTCACCGGAATCTGGCATGGAAACGGACCAAACTTTCTGATTTGGGGAGCGGTTCTGGGGATTTTCATTATTCTGGAAAAGGTTTTCTACGGAAAAGCCCTGTCAAAGATTCCTGTGGTTGGAAATCTGTATGTGCTGGCGCTGATCCCCTTGACCTGGGTGGTGTTTGCCATCACGGACCTGCGGCAGCTTGGAATCTATTTCGGAAGGCTTTTTCCGTTTATCGGCGGGGAGGGGATTGCGGTCAATTCCCAGGATATCGTGAGATATTCCCAGACTTACGGCGGTCTGTTTGTTGCAGGGATTGTGCTGTGTATACCCGGGGTTTTCCATTTTTATGAAAAGCATAAAAAGAACCCGGTTTTTGTCCTGCTTCTTGCGGCGGTGTTCTGGTACTGTGTGTACTTTATGTCAAGCAGTGCGGGAAATCCGTTTATGTATTTTAAGTTTTAACGGTTGGTAGGGAATAAGGAGATTGTTTTTATGAAATGGATAAAGCTTATAAAACAAAGCCCGCTGTTTGTGATTCTTTTGTTTTCCGGAATTCTGTTTACCGCGGCGGCGGCAGGCGGGAGAAAAACCATCTACCGGGAACAGACCTTTGATCCCTGGAAGGCTCCTCTTTTATCCATCCTGTTTACCGGACTGAACGATGACATTTATCCCTGGCAGCTTTTCACGCAGGAGGCGGTGCAGACAACGGCGGCTTTGCCAGAAGAAAGGCCGGAGAGCTTTCCCGAGGAGTCCGGGGATACCGGCGCAGAGCGGGACACGGCCTCCGAGACGGAGGGCGGCGCACTGCTTGCCGCAAGCTTGGAGGCGGCTTCCAGCGTTTCGGAGGCGGCGGACAGGGCGCATTCGGCGCTTGAGCGGCTGGAGCCTTTTCGGGAGAGCACAAGGGAGGAGTACCTGAACCACATTTCCGCCGACATTTACGGGGATGCCGGGGTCATCCGGGCAGGCACCTATGAATTTTCCAGGGTGGATGAGAGCTATTTTGACGACGCCCTGTTTATCGGGGATTCCAGAACCGTGGGGCTTCGGGATTACACGGATTTGTCGGAGCATGGGGAATTTCTCTGTGAGACCTCCCTTACGATCTACAAGATGATGGAGGAGAACTTCAAGGGAAAGGGAACGGTTGAGGGGGTGCTCGCCTCCGGGAAATACGGCAAAATCTATATTATGGCAGGTATTAACGAGCTGGGCAGGGGAACCACGGAGGACTTTATGGAAAAGTACACGGAGGTCATAGACCGGCTTCGGGAGCTTGCGCCGGATGCAAAGATATTTATCCAGGGAATCATGAGGGTATCCGGAAAGAAGCATTCCTCGGATGCGATTTTTAATAACAATAATATTAATGCAAGAAATAATGCGATTGCGACCCTGGCTGACAACCAGCAGATCTTTTATATTGACGTCAATGAGGCGGTGTGCGACGAGGAGGGAAATCTGACAGCGGATTATACCCATGACCAGATCCATCTGCTTGGCATGTACAATGACCTCTGGAAGGAGTTCCTGCTTTCCCACGGCGTCCAATGAATAAAATCCTCCGGATCAGAGAGACTAAGCCCAAAAGTAATCTTATCTGGAGGTTTTTTATGGACGATAACAGAGGCGCCATTTTTGAACAGGGAGGACAGAGCATAAAGATACCGATACCGGTTTATATCCGGGCCAGCGCCAGCGTGGCGGGGACAAAGGAAGGGCAGGGACCCTTTGGGGATCTGTACGATATGGTGGGAGTGGATGATAAATTCGGATGCGATACATGGGAGCAGGCGGAGAGCACGCTGCAAAAGGAAGCGCTGCAGCTGGCAATCGGCAAAGCGGACCTGCAAAAGGAGGATATCCGGTTTCTGTTTGCGGGGGATTTGCTGGGACAGTCGATCGCAAGCAGTTTTGGGCTCGGATCATTTGAGATTCCACTGATTGGGCTTTACGGGGCATGTTCCACCTGCGGCCTGTCTTTGTCTGCAGCAACGGCGATGATTGCCGGGGGAATGGCCCAGTATGCGGCCTGTGTGACATCGAGCCACTTTGCCAGTGCGGAAAAGGAATTCCGGTTTCCCCTTGGATACGGGAACCAGAGACCGCTTTCCGCCACCTGGACGGTTACGGGAAGCGGGGCTTTCATCCTGAGCAGTGAGAAGGGAAAAAGGGACAGGGCCATGATTACCGGGATCACCATTGGAAAGATCGTGGATTATGGGCTGAAGGATTCCATGAATATGGGAGCCTGCATGGCCCCTGCGGCCTGCGACACGATTTACCAGCATTTGTCCGATTTTGGGAGAACGCCTTCCGATTATGACCGGATCATTACCGGGGATCTGGGATGCGTGGGGCAGAAAGCGCTTTTTGACATGATGAGGGAGAAGGGAATGGAGATCGACAAGGTTCACATGGATTGCGGAATCGAGATCTATGATCAGAGCCAGGACGCCCACGCGGGGGGAAGCGGCTGCGGCTGCAGTGCCGTCACGCTTTCGGCTTATATCTTGAAACAGCTGGAGGAGGGAAAGTGGAAACGGGTGCTGTTCGTTCCGACAGGCGCACTCCTGAGCAAGACCAGCTTCAATGAAGGCCAGAGCATTCCCGGGATCGCTCATGCAGTGGAGCTTGTGAGCTGCAGGTAGTTTACACACAATTTTCCTTTTGCTATAATAAAAATAATGATGATGTGATGTCTGCGGACGGCAAAGGGGAGAATGAGATGAAAAAAGTGTTGAAAAGGGCAGGGGTTCTTGCCGTATTGTTCCTGTTCCTGCTCGGAGCCTATGTCATTTATGTATTTACCGCATATGAGAGACTTCCTGACAAATTGACCCTGGAGGTGGTACGAAACGGTGGAAGTTCGCACTTTGAGGGCAGGGAGGTATTCACCACGAAACAGCCTTATTTTATTATGACCTACAATATCGGCTTCGGGGCATACCGGCCCGATTACAGCTTTTTCATGGACGGGGGGAAATCCTCCCGGGGAAAGGATGAGGAGAGCGTGACGGCGGCGGTCTGCGGAGCGGGGGATATTATCAACAGCGTGGATCCGGATTTCGTTCTGCTGCAGGAGGTGGACCGGGACGGAACCCGCTCCTATCATATTGACGAGCTGGAACTGCTCAATCAGTTTGTCAAGGGATATTATTATACTTACGCCCAGAATTACGACTCTCCGTTTCTGTTTTTCCCGCCATGGGAGCCTCACGGGGCTAACAGGGCGGGGCTTGTGACCTACTCCAAGGCGCAGATTACGGATACCATGCGCAGGAGCCTTCCCATATCGGAATCGTTTGCCAAGCTGGTGGATCTTGACCGGTGCTATTCCATTTCGAGAATTCCCTTAAAGGAGGGCAAAATGCTGTGCCTCTACAATATGCACATGTCCGCCTACGGCAGCAGTGACGAAATCCGGACAGGGCAGCTTGCCATGCTCTACGAGGATATGGCGGCGGATTACAGGGAGGGAAATTATGTGATCTGCGGCGGGGATTTCAACCATAATCTGCGGTTCGAGACGGATGAGAAGGCTCCCGAGTGGGCTTATCCTTTTCCAAGGGAGAGCCTGCCCGCCGGTTTTCGAATGGCCATTGACGAAGCGAAGGATGCGGAGGACATTGTCCATAACAGCTGCAGGAACGCCAATGAGCCTTATAATGAGCAGACCACTTATACGGTGACTCTGGACGGGTTTATTGTATCGGACAATGTGACGGTGAATTATTACAGCCACATGGACTGGGGGTACGAGTTTTCAGATCACGACCCGGTGATTATGCAGTTTATGCTGGAATAGAATTCGGAAAACAGGCCATACTAGCCATAAACAATGAGGAAGAAAGGTGAGGCGGTATGGCAAATGCGGTTTTGTATTTAAAGGCGGAACAGAATGCGGAGGTGATGGACCGGCGCGTGTGCGTGAAGGACATTGCCTCCCTTTATTGTGCGGACGACAAAATCAGCGCAAAGGCAAAAAGCCTTAAGGTACATCAGTTTGGCGAGAAGGAGAAGAAGCGTCAGGCGGTGAGTATTCTCTGGGTGATCGAGCTGATCGAGCGGGAATGCCCGGGGGTCAGTGTGGAAAACATAGGAGAGAACGCAACGCTGATTGAGCTTGTGGATGTGAAACGGCATAAGGGGCCGGTCCAGATGCTTAAACTTGTCTTTGTGTCAATGATCAGTTTTTTCGGCACGGGTTTTACCATCATGGCTTTTCACAATGATATCAGCATCAATAAAATTTTTTCCAGGATATATGAGATGGTGATGGGGCATCCGTCAGACAGCTACAGTATACTGGAGGTTTCTTATTCCATTGGGCTTGCGGCGGGAATTATCCTGTTTTTCAACCATATAGGAGGAAGAAGGATCACCAAGGATCCCACGCCCATCGAGGTGGAGATGCGGATTTATGAGACGGATGTAAATAAGGCTCTTATTGAGACGGCGGACAGGGAGGGAAAGACCATTGAGGCTTCTTAAATGGATATTTCTCGCATTGTGCGGGGGCTCTTTTGGGTTTTTAGCCTCTGCAGGGGTTTTTACGGTTTTGGTTTCCGTGGGGCTGATCCCCAGGTTCGCAGGAAAAATGCATGTTGCCAAAAAGGTTTTTGTCATGGAGGAGGCGGTGATTTTCGGCACTCTTTCAGGCGGATTTCTGAGCGTGTTTTCCGACTATGGGAATCTGGGCGCTTTTGTGCTTTCCCGTGGATTTTTTGGGGAACAGACCGTGATGATTTGGAAAGAGGTGGGAGGGCTTTTGCTTGCGTTCGGGGGCTTCTTTGCCGGCATGTTTGTGGGATGTCTTGCCCTTGCCATTGCGGAGATGCTCAATTCCATTCCCATTCTCGCAAGAAGAATCGGGTTCCGGCATGGACTTGGGATTGCGGTGACGGCGGCGGCTCTGGGGAAAGCGGCGGGGAGCCTGATTTATTTTGCGCAGAAGATTTTTCTTTCCGGAATGTAGACGGCGACTTGGGCTTGAAAAACAGCCCGAAGTTGATTACAATAGAAATGCGCGTAAGAAGGAGGCATGGATATGCGGACAATGGAGTTTAAAATGGAGCGCCCCGGTCTGTTGCGCGAGGGCGATCAGGTAACGATAACGGAGGGCGTGCTTCCGAGCAATTACTATTATACCATTGACCCGTCCCTGGCCATGTCGGGAAACTTCCCTTTCCGGGAAAGGCTGAGGGCCAGAGAAGGAACCGTGACCAGCGTGGTCGAGAACGAGAGGGGATTTTACGTGACAGCGGAATTTGACGAATGAAGGAGGATGTTTTCATGTTAAAAAAGGTAGAAACCACAAAAGCGCCTGCGGCTATCGGGCCATATTCTCAGGGGATGCTGGTAAACGGTATGCTCTATGCTTCGGGACAGATTCCCATTGTGCCTGAGACCGGAGAGGTGGTTAAGGGGGATATCGAGGTGCAGGCAAAGCAGGTGATGCGGAACGTGGGAGAAATTCTGAAGGCGTCCGGTAGCGATTTTGAACATGTGGTAAAGACCACCTGCTTCCTTGCGGATATGGCTGACTTTGCGGCTTTTAACCGTGTCTATGAGCAGTACTTTACAGGGAAACCGGCAAGAAGCTGCGTGGCGGTAAGAGAGCTTCCCAAAAAGGTGCTCTGTGAGGTGGAAGTGATCGCACAGGTGGAAGTGATCACCCGGGCGGAATAGCACAGGAGAAAAGAACGGGATTGTGACAGGAAAATGAAAAATATTATACTGACAGGAATGCCGGGGGCGGGAAAGAGCACCGTGGGCGTGGTGCTCGCCAAAAAGCTGGGATACGGCTTTACGGACTGCGACCTGGTGATTCAGGAAACCTGCGGAAAACTGCTTCACCAGCTCATTGAGGAGAAGGGAGAAGCGGGTTTTCTTGCACTGGAAAACAGGATCAACGCATCGCTGCAGCGTGATCGCAGCGTGATCGCGACGGGCGGCAGCGCTGTCTATGGGAAAGAGGCAATGGAACATCTGGGACGGATCGGGAAGGTGATCTATTTGCGTCTCCCCTGCGAGGAGATCGAAAGACGGCTGGGAGATCTGCATGAGCGGGGCGTGGTCTTAAGAGAAGGCGCCACTCTTTACGAACTGTACCGGGAGAGAGTACCGCTCTATGAAAAATATGCCAGCATCACGATTGACTGTGACGGGAAATCCATAAGAGAGATCGTGGAGGAAATCAGCGAAAGATGCGGCGGAGGAGAAGAGACGGAAGATGGGAGAAACTAAGATATCGTGGAAGAGCAGCCTGATGCTCTTTCTGGCGGCCTTTATCTGGGGAACCGCCTTTGTGGCGCAGAGCGTGGGCATGGATTATCTGGGGCCCCTCAGCTTCAACGGCGCCAGATTTCTTATGGGAAGCGCCGTGCTCCTTCCGGTGATCGTCTTTAACCGAACCAGGGGAATAAAAGAGGGAAAGCCGGTTTCGGGCTGGAAGGATACGGTCACGGGAGGCGTATGCTGCGGCCTGGTTCTGTGTGCGGCAGCCCTTTTGCAGCAGTACGGAATTCTGTATACCACGGTGGGAAAGGCGGGATTCATCACGACCCTCTACATAATTCTGGTTCCCTTTTTCGGGATTTTTCTGAAAAAGAAAATACCGGGAAAAGTCTGGGCGGGAGCCGCAATTGCGGCTTTTGGCATGTATCTGCTGTGCATGAGTGAGAGCCTTTCCCTTGGCAGGGGAGACACGCTTGTCTTTCTCTGTGCGGTTTTGTTTTCCGTGCATATTCTGGTGATCGACTATTTTTCACCGAAGGCGGACGGGGTGGAGCTTTCCTGCATCCAGTTTCTGACGGCGGGAGTCATCGGAAGTATTCTCGCCTTTGTTTTTGAAAGGCCGGATGCCGGGGCTTTTCTGAAAGGCATTGTCCCCCTGGCTTATGCGGGGATCCTTTCCAGCGGCGTGGCCTACACCCTGCAGGTGGTGGGACAGAGGGACATGGATCCCACCATCGCCTCCCTGATTCTGAGCCTGGAGTCCGTGGTTTCCATGCTGGCTGGCTGGGTGATCCTGGGGCAGGCCCTGACCGGAAGAGAGCTGACGGGGTGCGGCCTTGTCTTCGGCGCCGTGATCCTTGTACAGCTTCCCGGAAAGAAGGCGGGCGCCGTCTGAAAGTTACATAAAAAGAAGCGATATGGACATACTATACCAAAAAGAAGACCGGGAGGTTGTGATGGATTACTTTAACGCTTTTTGGATAGGAGGTCTGATCTGTGCCCTGGTACAGATTCTGATGGAGAAAACGAAAATGATGCCGGGAAGGATCATGGTGCTTTTGGTCTGCCTGGGAGCCGCCCTTGGCTTTTTGGGAGTTTATCAGCCCTTTGTGGAGATGGCGGGTGCCGGGGCGTCGGTTCCCCTGCTTGGCTTCGGGAACGTGCTGATGAAGGGCGTGAAGGAAGCGGTGGACGAGCAGGGATTCATGGGGCTTTTTTCCGGAGGTTTCAAAGCCGGTGCGGTGGGAACGGCGGCCGCCCTGATCTTTGGCTATCTGGCAAGCCTGATTTTTAATCCCAAAATGAAAAAATAGAGGGAAAACCCCATGACAGAGAGGTGGTCATGGGGTATACTTATGTAAGGAAAGGAAGGATTTTTACCATGATAAAAGAAAGATTAGCGAAATTAAGGGAGGCGATGAAGGAGGCGGGGATCGACTGTTACATCATTCCCACCTCTGACTATCACAACAGCGAGTATGTCAGCGAATATTTCATGGTGCGCAAGTATTTCAGCGGCTTTACCGGCTCGGCGGGAACCCTCGTGGTTCATGAGGACAAGGCGGCCCTGTTTACGGACGGACGTTACTTTATCCAGGCGGCAAGACAGCTGGAGGGAAGCGGGATCGCGCTTATGAAAATGGGGGAGCCCTCTGTTCCCGAGCTGAAGGAATATGTGGAGAGGGAGCTTTTCGAGGGACGGAATATCGGGTTTGACGGAAGAGTGGTTACGGCGGGAGAGGGTCTGGAATTTGAAAGGATTGCGCAAAAGAAGGGCGGTAAGGTGATCTGGAATCTTGATCTTGCCAGCGGAATCTGGAAGGAGCGGCCAAAGCTGTCCTTTACCCCGGTCTATGTGCTTGAAGAGCGTTATTGCGGGGAGAGCGCACAGGACAAGCTGCAGCGCCTGCGGGACAAAATGCAGGCGGAGGGTGCTTCGGTACATATATTGACAACACTGGACGATATCGCATGGCTTTTTAATCTCCGGGCAGATGACGTGAAAAGCTGTCCGGTACTTCTTGCCTATGCGGCGGTCACCGGAAAGGAAGCGTATCTCTTTGCCGGACGGGATGCCTTTGACGGGGATGTGAGGGAGTATCTCGAGGAAAATCATATCACGTTAAGGCCCTACGACGAATTTTATGCGTATGCGGCGGGACTTGGGCAGGAGGGGGACGCCTCCCTTCTGATCTGTGAGAAGCGGATCAATTACCGCCTGAAAAAGGAGCTTGGGGAAGGCGTGAAACTTATTGACAGGCCAAACCCCACAACGTTTATGAAAGCGGTCAAAAACCAGACGGAGAGGGAAAATCTGCGAAAGGCCCATCTGATGGATGCCGTGGCGGTGACAAAATTCATGTACTGGCTGAAGAAAAACGTGGGAAAAATCGCCATGACGGAGTTGAGCGCCGCAGAGTATCTGGAAGAGCTTCGATCGCAGAATCCTTCCTTTATTGAACCGAGCTTTTCCACCATCTGCGCTTACGGGGCGAACGGCGCCATCATTCATTATGGGGCCACCCCGGAAAGCTGTGCGCAGATACAGGCGAAGGGCATGCTCATGGTTGACAGCGGCGGCCACTACTTTGAGGGGAGCACGGATATCACGAGAACCTTTATCCTGGGAGAGATCACACAGGAGATGCGGCAGCATTTTACTCTGGTAGCCAGGGCTATGCTGCGTCTGAAAAGCATAAAATTTTTAAAGGGCTGTAAAGGGGTAAATCTTGATCTGGCGGCCCGGGAGGTGTTCTGGGAGAAGGGGTTTGACTATAAGCACGGTACCGGACACGGAGTGGGATATCTTCTGAATGTTCACGAGGGCCCCAACAATTTCCGCTTCAAGCCTGCCGCGGGAAGCGATGAGGGCTGGGAGTTTGAGGAGGGCATGGTGACGACGGATGAGCCTGGCATTTATATTGAAGGAAGCCATGGGGTGCGTACGGAAAACGAGCTCCTGTGCCGCAAGGCCTTTGAAAATGAATACGGCCAGTTTATGGAATTTGAGGATCTGACCTATGTGCCCATCGATCTGGACGGAATCGACGCATCAGAAATGGACGAGAAGGAAAAAAAGATCCTGAACGAGTACCATGAATCCGTGTTTGAAAAGCTGTTCCCGTTTTTTGAGGGCGAGGAGCTTAGGTGGCTTAGAAACGCCACGAGGAAGATCTGAGAGAATGAAGGAGTCGCACAGCACATGGCAAACGATTTTTCCAGGGGAAAGGTCTGGCAGAATATTATATACCAGGCCATTCCCCTTATGCTGGCACAGCTGGTACAGCTTTTATACAATGTGGTGGACCGCATTTATATCGGCCATCTGCCCGATGCGGACAGCATGGCTCTTACGGGGATCGGGCTGGCCTTTCCGCTGACCACGCTGATCGGGGCTTTTACCAATCTTTTCGGAACCGGCGGAACACCCCTGTTTTCCATAGCGAGGGGAGCGGCGCAGGAAAAGCGGGCGGAAAAGATACTGGGCAATACTTTTTCCCTGCTGCTTGGGGCCTCTCTTGCACTGACGCTTTTCTGCTATACGCTTCGCAGGCCGGTTCTCTATTTGTTTGGCGCAAGCGACGCGTCATACGTGTATGCGGACGCTTATCTGAAAATTTATCTGCTGGGAACGGTTTTCAGTATGCTCGCCGCAGGGCTGAACGGGTTTATCAGCGCCCAGGGTTTTCCCAGGATCGGGATGATGACCACGCTGCTGGGAGCGGTGCTGAATCTGATTCTGGATCCGGTTTTTATCTTCTGGCTGGACATGGGAGTCGCCGGGGCGGCCCTTGCCACGGTGCTGAGCCAGATCGTGTCATGTCTGTGGGTTCTGCGCTTTCTGACAGGCAGAAAGGCGCAGCTTCTCATCCGAAAAGAGAATCTGAGAGTGGACTGGAAGCTGGCGTCGGAGATCGTATCCCTGGGAATGGCGGGCTTTATCATGCAGGCGACCAACTGTCTGGTGCAGATTGTCTGCAACAGCACTCTGAAACTGTACGGAGGGGATCTGTACGTGGGTATTATGACCGTGATCAATTCCGTGCGGGAGATTCTTTCCCTGCCGGTGGGCGGACTTACCAGCGGCGCGCAGCCTGTTCTCGGGTATAACTACGGCGCAAAGCGGTATGACAGGGTGTGCCAGGGGATCCGTTTTGCGGCGGTTCTTGGCATCACGTACACGGTGCTGGCGTGGATTGCGGTGATCCGGTGCCCGCACCTGCTTCTTGGCATATTCACCGAAGACAAGGCCATGCTTGAGGCCGGTGTGCCTGCCCTGCGGCTTTACTTTTTCGGCTTTTTCTTTATGGCCTTTCAGTTTGCGGGACAGTCCGCTTTCACGGCCCTGGGGTATTCGAAGCAGGCGATTTTCTTCTCCCTTCTGCGCAAAGCGGTGATCGTTGCGCCCCTTACCGTGGTTCTGCCAAGACTGTGGGGGCTGGGCGTGGACGGCGTATTTCTGGCCGAGCCCATCTCCAACGCCATAGGAGGCCTTGCCTGTTTTATCACCATGTATCTTGTGCTGTACCGGAAACTAAAAAAAGAATGCCGATAGCTATTCTTTTCTTGACGGATATGCCGTTAGAATATAAGATAGAGAAAGCGCAATGAAACTACATAGGAAAGATGGGAAAGGAGTATTGTGTAGCAATGAGTAAAGAAAAAGTGATGGTCGGAGATGAGGGGATCTTCGACGCAAGAAAGCTTGGCGTGCCCAAGATGTTGATTCTCGGGTTACAGCATATGTTTGCAATGTTTGGAGCAACCGTTGTCGTTCCGGCGCTGACAGGTCTGGATGTATCCACCACCCTGCTGTTCGCCGGACTCGGCACCCTGTTGTTCCATTTTTTAACGAAAAGAAGAGTACCCGCATTTCTGGGTTCTTCCTTCGCCTATCTGGCCGGGTACTGGGCCATCGCACCGAACGGGGAGGCGCAGCTTCTCCCGTATGCCTGCTTTGGCGTTGCCTGCTCCGGGCTTTTGTATCTGGTGCTTGCGGGACTGATCAAGATATTTGGGACAGGCAGGGTGATGAAGTTTTTCCCGCCCATTGTGACAGGCCCCATTATCATAGCAATCGGCCTGAACCTGTCAAAATCCGCAATCGATAACTGTGCGGCAGGCTGGTGGATTGCGGTGATCGCCATAGTAATTGTGATTGTCTGCAATATCTGGGGAAAGGGAATGGTCAAGATTGTGCCGATCATCCTGGGCGTCGTGGGCTCCTATCTGATTGCGGCAATCACCGGAAACGTGGATTTTACGCCGGTTAGGGAGGCGTCGTGGATCGGCCTGCCCATTCATTACGAAAATACCGTGTTTTCCCTGTTTGGAAATGTGGACGTTTCTCTGCTGATCACCTCCGTGATCACCATCATGCCCATCGCCCTGGCGACCATGGTGGAGCATATCGGCGATATGTCGGCGATTTCCTCAACGGTAGGACAGAATTATATCAAGAATCCGGGACTTCACAGGACGCTCTCCGGGGACGGGCTTGCCACTATGATCGCTTCCCTGTTTGGGGCGCCCGCCAATACCACCTATGGAGAGAATACGGGCGTTCTTTCCCTCACCAAGGTATTTGATCCTCTGGTGATCCGGATTGCGGCGGTTTTTGCGATTTTGTTCGCCTTTTCTCCAAAGGTTGGGGCGGTGATCTCCTGTATGCCCACGGCAACCCTTGGCGGCGTGTCTCTGGTACTCTATGGAATGATCTCTGCGGTGGGTGTCCGCAACGTGGTGGAAAACCGGGTGGATTTCTCCCAGAGCCGTAACGTGATCATTGCGGCTCTCATCCTGGTGCTTTCCATCGGCATTAATTTCAGTGCGGCCGGCGCTGTGGCCTTCACTGTCGGTTCCGTGACCATCAGCCTCTCAGGCCTTGCGGTGGGAGCGCTTACGGGAATCGTCCTGAACGCGGTGCTTCCCGGAAAGGATTATCAATTTGACGAGGACATCCCCTCTGACACCAAGGTGAACTTCAAGGTTTAAATGGAAGCGTTAAGGCTTTGCGCAGTGAATGAAAAATACAGAGGTATAAGTATGAATCATCTACCGGCTGTCAACGAGGACAGAGAAAAGAGATTAAAGCGGATTACCTGTTTTGCCCTGGATATGGACGGCACCGTCTATCTGGGAGAGCGGTGGATCGAGGGAGCCCTGGAATTTTTAAAGGCGGTGGAGAGGGCGGGAAAGCAGTACATTTTCCTGACCAACAATTCCTCCAGGGGGCCGGCAAATTACGTGGAAAAACTGGAGCGGATGGGGCTTTCCACGGATGAGAGCAGGATCGTGACCTCCGGGCAGGCATCCATCGACTATCTGAAGCGCAACTATCCGGGGAAAAGAGTATTTCTGCTTGGCAATGAGCTGCTCACTAGAGAGTTTGAAGAGGCGGGGATCTGTCTGGACGCAAAGACGCCCGAGGTGGTGGTGACGGGATTTGACACTTCCCTGACCTATGAAAAGATGTGCCGGGTCTGCGATTTTGTCAGAAGCGGCCTGCCTTATATCGCCACCCATCCCGACTTCAACTGTCCTACGGAGAACGGCTTTATTCCGGATGCGGGAGCCATTCACGCTTTCATCCATGCGTCCGCCTTCCGCTATCCGGATCATGTGGTGGGAAAGCCCAGCGGCGATATTATGGATTATCTGGCCAGGAGGGCCGGGACAACCAGGGAACAGACCGCCATGGTGGGAGACCGGCTGTACACGGATGTGGCGGCCGGGGTGAACAACGGCTATACCGGGATCCTGGTGCTCAGCGGGGAAGCGGATCAGAAAGATGCGGAGGAGTCGGACGTGGTGCCGGATTTGATTTTTACATCCGTGAAAGAAATGATACCATTTATATGATGCCAGGGTCAAAAGGTCATGCACGAAGTGCGAAACAATCCGCAGGCATCAGGGGGCAAAATACCTTTTGCCACCAACATCTTAAAATAAAAGGAGAAAGCGAAGATGGATACTTTTGAGAGACTGCATCAGACCATGGAGCAGGCGGTCTGCGAATGCGAGGTGGCAGGCGTTAATCTGCTGGTCGAGAAGGACGGAAGGGAGCTGTATTACGGACAGGCCGGGATGGCGGACCGGGAAGCGGGCAGGCTCATGGAGCGGGATACGATTCTGCGTCTGTATTCCCAGACCAAGCCCGTGACCGCCGCCGCCATTATGATTCTCATGGAGAGAGGCATGATCGACCTGTGCCAGCCCCTGTCGGATTTTATTCCGGAATACGGAAAAGTGAAAGTGTTTCGGAAAGGAGAGGCCGTTCCCTGCGAGACTCCCGTGCGGATTTACGATCTTCTGAATATGACGTCAGGGATGATCTACCCGGAGGAGGGAACGGCGTCCGGCCTTCTTGTGAATAAAGTGTTTGATGAAGCCCTGGGCCGCCTTGGAACGCAGCAGGAGATGACCACCATGGAGATTGCAAAGAAGTTAGCCGCCTGCCCGCTTGCCCACGTACCGGGGGAATCCTGGCATTACGGAACCTCCGCCGACATCCTGGGAGCCGTGGTGGAGGCTGTCACCGGGGAGCGGTTTGGCGAGTTCCTGCGAAAGGAAATTTTTGAGCCTTTGGGCATGAAGGACACGGCCTTCTGGGTTCCCGCAGAAAAGCAAAACCGTCTTGCCGCGGCTTATGAGACAATCACAGGAGAAGACGGAAGCCGCAGCCTTGTGCGATATAAGGGGGATAACCTGGCGGTTCGCTGTGATATGAGCTCGGAACCCGCCTTTGAGGCAGGCGGAGCGGGGCTTGTCTCCACTCTTGACGATTATATGCGCTTTGCGAGAATGCTGCTCATGGAGGGGGAAGAGGCGGGGGCGCGGATCCTGCAGCCCCGGACCGTGCGGTTCATGACAGGCGGGCGTCTCATGAAGTGCCAGCAGAAGGCATTTGAGAAATGGACGGGGCTTGAGGGCTTTACGTACGCCAATCTGATGCGCATCTGCAGAAACCCTTCCCAGTCCTGCGTGTTTGCCCAGAAAGGGGAGTATGGCTGGGACGGCTGGCTTGGCGCTTATTTTGCCAATTTCCCAAAAGAGAGGCTCACGATTTTGATGGGAATACAGAAGGTAAACGCAGGCACCTTCACACTGACCAGGAAGCTGCGTAATCTGATTTTGTGCGAACTGACCTGACAGAGGGAGGTTTACCATGTCGCTTCAATTTTATTTTGGCCCATCCGGCTGCGGTAAGAGCAGCGCTCTTCACCGGGACATAACACAGTGGGCGGAAAGGGAGCCCCATCGGAGCTTCCTTTTCCTTGTCCCTGATCAGTTTACCATGCAGACGCAGTTTGACCTGGTAAACGCCAGCAGGAACAAGGGAATCATGAATATCGATGTCTTGAGCTTTGGCAGGCTGGCCCACCGTGTCTTTGAAGAGACGGGATTTGCGGGAAAGCCGGTTCTTGACGATACCGGAAAGAGCCTGGTTCTGCGCAGGGTTGCAGCCGGGAAGAGACAGGAGCTGCCTCTGATCGGTCCCAACCTGCACAAGATCGGATATATCCACGAGGTAAAGTCGGCGCTCTCGGAGTTTATGCAGTATGGGCTTGATCCCGGGCAGGTGGGGCAGCTTGCCGATTACGCCAGGAGCCGTCCCGCGCTCTCTCACAAGCTCATGGATCTGCAAACGCTTTATGCGGGATTTCTTTCCTATATACAGGACAAATTCATCACCACGGAGGAAACCCTGGATCTGCTCACCCGGGCGGTGGAAAAATCGGAGCTTATCAGGGACAGTGTCATTGTTTTTGATGGGTTTACCGGATTCACACCCATCCAGAACCGGCTGATCCGGCGGCTTATGGAACTGGCACGGCGGGTCATTCTCTCCATCACCATTGCGGCGGGGGAGGATCCTTTTTTGATGGAGGGAGAACAGGAGCTGTTTCACCTAAGCAAAAAGACGGTGAGGGATTTGTGCCTTCTGGCGAAGGAGGCCGGAATTGGCAGGGCGGAGGATATCTATATGAAAAAGGATCCTCCCTTCCGGTTTTTGGACAATCCCCAGCTTGCCCATCTGGAAAGGCACCTGCTTCGCTATCCCTTAAAGCCGTATGAGGGCGAAGGGCAGAGCGTTACCCTGACGGAGGCGGCAAGCCCGGCGTCGGAGGCAAGACAGGTCTGCATCCGCATGAAAGAGATGGTGCTTTCGGGACGGTTCTGTTACCGGGATATCGCCGTGGTTGCGGGAGATCTGGAGACCTATGCGGATTATCTGGAGCGGGAGGGAAAGCGCTACGACATTCCCATGTTCATGGACAGAACCAGGGGACTTTTACTGAACCCGTTTATCGAGTTTATCCGAAGCAGTCTGAAAATCTGTCTTTCGAATTTTTCCTATGAGGCGGTGTTTCACTATCTGCGCAGCGGGCTTGCGGACTTTGAGGACATGGAGATCGACCGGTTGGAAAATTACGTGCTGTCCATGGGAATCCGGGGCAAGAGGAAATGGAGCGAGGCCTTTACCAGACCTCCCGCAGAAAATGACAGGGATAAAGAGGCCGGGGCCCTGGAGGAGATAAACCAAACCAGGCAAAAGCTGATGGAGCAGCTCTCGCCGCTTCTCGAAAACCGCAAAACCGCAGGGGAGCACGTGAGAGTGCTCTATGATTTTATCGTAAAAGCCAGGATTCAGGAAAAGCTTGCCGGATATGAAACGTATTTCCGACAGGCAGGGAATCCGGATAAGGCCAGGGAATATGCCCAGATTTACCGTCTTGTGATGGAGCTGTTCGAACAGATCGAAGGACTGCTCTCGGAGGAGGAAATCTCCCTGCAGGAGTTTGCGGATATTCTGGATGCCGGTTTTGGAGAGATCGAGATCGGAATCATCCCGGGCAGTGTGGACAGGGTAGTGGTGGGGGATATGGAGCGTACCCGGCTAAAGCAGGTGAAGGTTTTGTTTTTTCTGGGAGTCAACGACGGAAATATTCCGAAAAGCGGCCGGCAGGGAGGGATCATCTCGGATATCGACAGGGAATTTCTCTCCCGGTCCGAGTTTGAGCTCGCCCCCACGCCCAGGGCGCAGATGTACATCCAGAGATTGTATCTGTATATCAATATGACCAAGCCCTCCCACCAGCTGCATCTGTCCTATGCCAGAGTAAGCAGCGAGGGCAAAAGCCTTCGGCCTTCCTATCTGGCCGATATGATGAGGAAGCTTTATCCGAAACTTAAGACCGTACAGGAGGATGCTTTTTTGGGTAAGGACGGTGAAAATCAGCCGCCCGTTTTCAGACAGATTGTGGGGCCGAAAGACGGGCTGTCAATCCTGGCCGGGGAGCTGAGAAAATACGGAGAGGGAAACCAGGACAGCCGAAGCGGGAAGGAGATTGCGTCCCTGCTTCGACTTTATGAAAGGGATGAGGAGTATGCCGCTCTTGCCGGCCGGATGGTGGAGGCGGCGTTTACGGAATACCGCCACCTGCCCCTCAGCCGGGCGGTATCCAGGGCGGTTTACGGAAGCATGTTGGAGAACAGCGTAAGCCGCCTGGAGCGGTATGCGGCCTGCGCCTATTCCCACTTTCTGCAGTACGGCCTGATGCTCAGAGAGCGTAAGGAGTACAGCTTTGAGCAGGTGGATCTGGGAAATCTCTACCACGGCGTTCTGGAGGTTTTTGCGGCAAAGCTTTCCGAAAATCACTATACCTGGTTTGATTTTCCGCCGCAGGAGGGAGACCGGCTGCTCAAGGAAGCGCTGGATAGCTGTGCGGCGGCCTATGGGGAGACGATTCTCTACAGTAGCGCCCGCTATGAGTATATGACGGAGCGCATCTACCGCATTTTGCAGCGCACCATACGCACGCTGCAGAGCCAGCTGCGGGGCGGTTCCTTTGCCCCCTCCCATTTTGAGATGTCCTTTTCCAGGGTGGAAAATCTGGAGGCGGTGAATATTGCGCTGTCGGACGAGGAGAAGATGAAGCTTAAGGGGCGGATCGACCGGATCGACACCTGTGAGGATGAGAATCATGTGTATGTAAAGGTGATCGACTATAAATCGGGAAACCACAAGTTTGATCTTGCGGCCCTGTACTACGGCCTGCAGCTGCAGCTGGTGGTCTACATGAACGTGGCCTCGGAGATCGAGGGCAGAAACCATCCGGACAAGGAGATCGTGCCTGCCGCTCTTTTGTATTACCATGTGGGCGATCCGGTGATAAAGGAGGAGAAGGAGCTGACGGCGCAGGAGATCAACGAAAGGCTCCTTCGGGATCTTCGCACTACCGGAGTGGTCAGTGCGGATGAGGAGGTGATCCGGCTTCTGGACGGGAGCTTTTCAGACAAATCCCTGCTGGTGCCGGTGGAGCGGAAAAAGGACGGAAGCTTTGCGGCCTCATCCAGTGTGATTACAAGGGAGAATTACCGGATTGTGTCCGAGTTTGTGAGCCGCAGGATCCGCCAGACGGGAAGAGAAATCCTGGAGGGAAATATCGCCATAAATCCCTGCGGGGACACACTGGAGAGCGCCTGCACTTACTGTGATTACAGAGCGATCTGCAGCTATGACGGCAGAGTGGGAGGCTATGAGAGGCGGATTCTGCCAAAGCTTACGCAGGACGAGATCCTTATGAAAATGATGGAAGAGCTGGAGATGGATGAGACGGCGGAAAGGGGAGAGGAACCATGGCGGTGAACTTTACACCCCAGCAGCAGAAGGTGATTGACCTGCACGACAGGAATATATTGGTTTCAGCGGCGGCAGGCTCCGGAAAGACGGCGGTCCTTGTGGAGCGCATTATAAAGATGATCACGGAAGAAACGGGCAGGGTGGATATCGACAGGCTTCTGGTGGTGACCTTCACGAAGGCGGCTGCGGCGGAAATGAGAGAGCGGATCAGCCAGGCAATTGACCGCAGGCTCAGCGGGGAGCCGGAAAACCGCCATCTGCAGAGACAGGCGGCGCTTCTGCACAATGCGCAGATTACAACCATTGACAGCTTCTGCCTGTTTGTCATCCGCAATAATTTTAACGATATCGGTCTGGATCCCGGCTTCCGCATTGCGGATGAGGGAGAGCTCACACTGATGAAGCAGGAGGTGCTTGAGGAGCTTCTGGAACAGAAATACGGGGAGAAGGACGAGAATTTCCGCGCCTGTGTGGAGTATTTTACGGGAGGAAGCAATGACAGGGCACTGGAGGAATACGTGGACAGGCTCTATGAGTTTTCCCAGAGCTATCCCTGGCCCGAGGAATGGCTTTCTGACCGGATGGGGGATTATGCTGTTGGGGACGCTGCCGCCATGGAGGAGTGTGGCTGGTGCCGCTATCTTGAGGAGTATATCCGCAAGACGCTAAAGGGCTGCGCCGGTCTGCTTGATCAGGCGTTAAAGACAACGCAGCGCCCGGACGGCCCGTATTTTTACGGCGAACTGCTGGAGAAGGAGCGGGAAATGGCGGAGGATGCTGCAAGGGCGGAAACCTTTGCGGCGCTGAGCGAGAGATGCGGGAAAATCAGCTTCGGACGTCTGCCGGGCAAAAAGGACGGGAGCGTGAGCGCTGATGCCAGGGAGAGGGCGAAGCGGCTGCGCGGCGAGGCCAAAAAGAAGATTGAGGAGATCAGGGAAAGCTTTTTTTCCGTCAGTCCCGAGCAGGCCGTCCGCCGTATGGAAACGGCGCTTCTTCCTGTAAATACGCTGATGAGCCTGGTTCTGCAGTTTAAAAGGATGCTGGATGAGAAAAAGCGCCGGGAGAACGTCATAGATTTTCACGACATGGAGCATTTTGCCCTGAATATTCTGGTTCAGAGGCAGGAGGACGGAACTTGCCGGGCAACTGCGGCGGCCAGGGAATACAGGCAGTTTTTTCATGAGATCCTGATCGACGAGTATCAGGACAGCAATCTGGTTCAGGAGCTTCTCCTTCAGAGCATATCCGGGGAGGAGGAGGGCAATTACAACCGTTTTATGGTGGGGGATGTGAAGCAGAGTATTTATAAATTCCGTCTGGCGAGACCTGAGCTTTTTATCGAGAAATACAATTCGTACTCCAGACAGGATTCCCCGAAACAGCGCATTGACCTGCGCCAGAACTTCCGGAGCCGGCAGGAGGTGATAGAGAGTGTGAACGCTCTCTTTTACCGGATCATGGGCGGGGAGCTTGGAGGAGTGGAGTACGACGAGGATGCGGCGCTCTATCCGGGGGCCGTTTATCCGCAGTACGGACAAAACCAGACCGAGACTCTGCTGATCGAAAGGGATAAGGAGAGCCGTCTGTCCGCAAGGCAGCAGGAGGCGGCCGTGATTGCGGCCAGGATCCGTGAGCTCATCCGCACCTTCCAGGTTACGGACAGGGAGACGGGAGCCCTGCGGCCCGCAAAATACGGCGACATCGTTATCCTGCTTCGAACCAATTCCGGGTGGGCGGAGGATTTCAAGCAGGTATTTGAAAAAGAGGGAATCCCCGCCAGTGTATTCTCCCGGACCGGCTATTTTCAGGCTCCGGAGGTGCGGGAGGTTCTGCAGCTCCTCCATGTGCTGGACAATCCGCTGCAGGATATCCCTTTTTATGGAACCATGCGGTCTTTTTTCGGAGGCTTTGAGGAAGAGGAAGCAGCGCTGATCCGCAGCAGAGGCAGGGGAGAATTTCTCTATGAAACCTGCAGGGCCTTGGAAGAGACGGAGCAGGAGGAGAAAGAAGGCAGGCGAAAGCTCTCCGGCTTTCTTGCGTTTCTGGAGGAGTACCGCATTAAGGCCCGCTACACACCCATTCATAAGCTGATCCAGGACATTCTGACCAGGACGGGATATCTGGAATACGTCTGCGCCAAGCCTTCGGGGGAGCAGCGGTGCGCCAATGTGGAGATGCTCCTGACCAAAGCGGCCGCCTTTGAGAACACCAGCTATTATGGATTGTTCCATTTCCTTCGGTATATCGAGCAGCTGGAAAAGTATCAGGTGGATTACGGGGAAGCCGATGTCCTGGATGAAAATGCGGACGTGGTCCGGATCATGAGCATCCATAAGAGTAAGGGACTTGAATTTCCCATCTGCTTTGTGGCCGGCCTTTCCAAGAAATTCAATATGCAGGACACCACGGGACGCCTGGTTGCGGACGTGGATCTGGGAGTCGGCGTGGACTTCATTGACAGGGAGCGGAGGATTCAGAGTAAGACGCTGCGCGGGCAGGCCGTTTCTGTAAAGCTGCGGCTGGACGTGCTGGGGGAGGAGCTGCGTATTCTGTATGTGGCCATGACCCGGGCCAGGGAGAAGCTCTTTCTGAGTGCGGTGGTTCCCGACTGCGAAAAGCTGCAGGTGTCTATGGAGCAGGAGAAGGAAAATGAGCGGGAGCCGGGGCTGTCGGGGGGCGTCCCTGGCAAAATTCCCTTCGTTGTCTTGGCCGGTGCGGGGAGCTTTCTGGATTTTATCCTGCCCTGCTTGAGAGAGGCGCAGTGGATTTATCCGCAGGATATCCAGCTTGCGGATCTGAAAGATGCGTTCCGGTCACAGGAGGCAAAGCAAAACCTCCTGTTGTCCGATCCGGACAACGAAATTATGACATATCTGTCGGAAAAGTTTGACAGAAAGTATCCCTACGAGTATTTGAAAGAGCTTTTTGTGAAAACCACCGTGTCAGAATTGAAGAAAGCGGGGGGCCCTCGTTTATCGGATCAGTCAACGGAGATTCCCGGGGATGGAGACGGCAGGAGCGTTATGACGGATCAGGCATTCACAAAACAGCTCTTCGAGGAGCCGGAAGTCGTTCCCTATATCCCGGCTTTTATGAGGCAGCAGGAGGGGATGTCCGGCAGCGGCCGTGGAAGCGCCTATCACAGGGTCATGGAGCTTTTGGATCTGAAGAAGCTTTTGAACCTTCAGGGAAAAACGCTTAAGGAAGAGCTCGCCGCACAGATGGATGGGATGGAACGCAGCGAAAAGCTGGATCCCCAGTGGAGGCAGTCCGTATCTGTCCATAAGCTGGCCCTCTTTTTTCAGTCTTCCCTCGCCCGCAGAATGATCGAAGCGGCGCTGGAGGGGCGGCTGAAAAGAGAGCAGCCTTTTGTTCTCGGGCTTCCCGCAAACTCTCTGAACAGCGAATTCCCGGAGACGGAGACGGTGCTGATTCAGGGAATTATCGATGTCTTCTTCGAGGAAGGGGACAGCTTCGTGGTTGTGGACTACAAGACCGATCACGTGGAGCAGGACGGGGAGCTGGTAAGCCGCTACAAGGTGCAGCTGGACTATTATGCCCGGGCACTTGCCAGGCTTACGGGAAAGCCGGTGAAGGAGAAGATTATTTATTCCTTCTGCCTTTCGCAGGAGATTTTGTTGTGAGGGCATGAAAAATCACCTTGACAAACCGTCCGGCAGGAAGTAAGGTAAATTTGTTGCCAGTTAAATAGAAATCGCTAGGGGTGCTTTTGCTGAGATTGACCGGAAGGTCTGACCCTCATTACCTGACCCGGATAATACCGGCGTAGGGAAGCTGATGTTTTCGCAGACTTTGCCGCCGCTTCTTTGATGAAGCCCTGGAAAAGGAAAGCTGCGTCAACACAAAAAGCCCCTCCTGTGATGAATTTCAAGGAGGTTTTTTTATGTCATTTTTTTTGAACACAGAGGATGGATACTATTCACTTACCACGGGCGGCGTTGTGACCGTGATTCTTATCACGGCCCTTCTCGTGCTGCTGCCCGCCCTTTTGCAGAAAAAGGGTGGGCAGGATGCTTCCAAAACGAAAGGGGGATTTTCCGCAAGGCAGCTGACCTTTTCGGCGGCAGCCATCGCCCTTGGCTTTGCGTTTTCCTACATCAGGATCATTCCCATGCCCTGGGGAGGCTCGGTGACGCTCTGTTCCATGCTCTTTGTCACCCTGATCGGATTCTGGTACGGCCCAAAGGCCGGGCTTGCGGCAGGCTTTGCCTACGGGTTTCTGCAGTTTACACAGGATGGCGGAAGCTATATTCTCTCACCGCTGCAGGCATGCCTGGACTATATTTTTGCTTTTGCGGCCCTGGGTCTGTCAGGCCTGTTCTGCAATAAAAAATGCGGTCTCATAAAGGGATATCTCTTTGCCATTGCGGTAAGGGGGCTCTTCCATGCGCTGGGAGGCTATCTTTACTGGATGGATTATATGCCGGAATCTTTCCCGAAGTCTCTTGCGGCAATCTATCCCATAGCTTACAACTATTCCTATATTTTTGCGGAGGGATTGATAACCGTCGTGATCCTAATGCTGCCTCCGGTAAAAAAAGCCATGGCAAGGGTGGAAAATATGGCTGTGCAGGCTTGAAAGAACGTCTATTAAATGGTATTTTATAAGTATCAAGACGTTTAGGAGATTCAGATGAGAGCGAGCGGCATTTTATTACCGGTTTCCAGTATTCCTTCCCGATACGGAATCGGCACTTTTTCAAGGGAAGCATATGATTTCGTGGATTTTCTTGTGAAGGCGGGGCAGACCTACTGGCAGATTCTTCCTCTTGGACCTACGGGATACGGGGATTCTCCCTACCAGTCTTTTTCCACCTTTGCGGGAAACCCCTACTACATTGATCTGGAGCAGCTGATGGAGGAAGGCCTTCTGACAGAGGAGGACTGCGAAGACTGCGATTTTGGCGGGCAGGAAGAATACATAGACTACGAAAAAATTTACCTTTCCCGTTTTCAGATTCTGTTCCGGGCGTTTGAGAACAGCGGGATCGAGGAAGACGCCGGGTTTGCATCATTCGTGAGAGAGAATGAGAGCTGGCTGCCCGATTATGCGCTGTACATGGCCATCAAGGATTCCCTTGGCGGATCAAGCTGGATCGAGTGGGAAGAAGATGTCAAAATGCGAAAAAAGGAGACGCTTGACAGATACCGCGAGGAATTGAGGGAGCAGATTCTGTTCTATGAGTTTCAGCAGTACCTTTTCAAATGCCAGTGGACGAAGCTGAAGAAGTATGCCAACGAAAAGGGAATTCAGATTATCGGGGATATTCCCATCTATGTGGCTTTTGACAGTGCGGACACATGGGCGAATCCCTCGCTTTTCCAGCTGGACGAGACCTGTACGCCGGTGGCTGTGGCTGGCTGTCCGCCGGATTCCTTTTCGGCAACCGGACAGCTCTGGGGAAATCCGCTGTACCGGTGGGATTACCACAAACAGACCGGCTATGAATGGTGGATGCACAGAATTGCCTACTGCTTTGAGCTGTACGATGTGGTGAGGATCGATCATTTCCGGGGATTTGACGAGTATTATTCCATCCCTTACGGGGATACCACGGCAGAGTTTGGAAAGTGGGAGAAGGGGCCTGGCTACGACCTGTTTAAGGTGATGAAGGAAAAGCTCGGCAGTAAGAGAGTGATTGCGGAGGATCTTGGGTTTTTGACGCCATCAGTGCTTAAGCTGGTGAAAAGGACGGGCTATCCGGGGATGAAGATTCTCCAGTTTGCCTTTGATTCCCGGGAGGAGAGCGACTATCTGCCGCATAATTATTCGGCGAACTCCGTAGTTTATACAGGGACTCATGACAATGACACCACGCTCGGCTGGCTGGGCGCTATCTCCAGAAAGGATAAAAGCTTTGCCAGAAAGTATCTGGACATCCGCTCCAAAAAGGACATAGAGTGGGCGTTTATCCGGGCGGCCATTTCCAGCGTGTCCGACACGGCAATTATCCCGATCCAGGATTATCTGGGACTTGGAAGCAGCGCCCGTATCAATACGCCATCGACACTTGGCTGCAACTGGAAATGGCGTATGAAAAAGGATGCCCTTACGCAGGAGCTTGCCGCAAAAATATTCGACATGTGCAAAATGTACGGCAGGGTGCCGAAAAGGAACGCTTAGGGCTGGTTGGCGGAAAAGGTTTTTCGGGAGAGTGTGGAATTGTGATACTGCGGGTCAAAGGTCACATCCTGGGCAAACCAGGAGGGAGCCACAAAGGCTTTCGCCGTTTCCTCGTCGGGGAATTCCACCTCGGCGATCACGAGAGGGGCAAAAGGCGGCTCGAATACGTCAAGCTCAATGGTGAGGGCACCCGTCCCTTCAGGAATCTGAAAACCTTCCCGGAAAACGGGGGAGCATATGGGGATGAGAAAGCGTTTTTTTGAAATAAGGTTGCCGTCTGCCTTGGTGCGCAGGTGTTCATAGGCCTCTTTGTTCAGGGGAAGGTTGTATTCTTCCCTGGAAAGGAGGCCTTTTCCTTTGTACGTCAGATAGTATTCCTCATTCTGACGGCGGATGCGGATCACGGGATCCGTGTTCAGGTAGGCCTGTTCGATGACAAGGCAGGGATATTCGCAGAGATTTTCCGGCAGGGCGGCCACGGTGAATTTTCTTTCGATTTCCATAAGAGAGTCTCCTTTTGCTGTTTGGTATTCCTTCTATATTAAATATCTATTTACCAGTATAGCCCAGCGGCGACAAATTAACAATTCCTTCATAATTATTTATAATTCATTCATTGGAAATAAGAGGACTTTTATGGTAAAATAAATTCAGATTAGAGCTGTCGGAAAGACAGCGGAGAAAGGCGGGGTTTACATTGGGAAACGTAAGCATTTTTTTTGTGACGGGATTTGAAGAGATAGAAGCCCTTACGGTGGTGGATCTGCTTCGAAGGGCAGGTGTTGATACGGATATGGTTTCGGTTACAGGGGAGCGGACGGTGACGGGCTCCCATCAGATTCCGGTGGTGACGGACAAACTCCTTTCGGAGGTGGATTTTGACAAGGTGGACGTGATCGTTCTGCCAGGCGGGCCGGGGACAAAGGACCTGGAGGCCTGCGGGCCGCTGATGGAGCAGGTGGACACATTTGTTTCCGGAGGAAAGACGGTCTGCGCGATCTGTGCGGCTCCCTCCATATTGGGCCACAGAGGGCATCTGCGAGGAAAGAGGGCGATTGCATATCCTGGCTATGAGAAGGAACTGGACGGAGCCGAAATCGTGTATGAGCCTGCGGTTACGGATGGGAAGATCATTACCGGAAGAGGCATGGGATGTGCGGTGGATTTCGGCCTTGCAATCGTGGAATATCTGAAAGGAAGGAAGGTCAGGGAAGATCTGGCTGAAAAGATCATATCGGATCGGTAGGCCGGGGAGAAGATACAAATGAACATTTTATTTTTTTTGACACCAAAGGAGGAAGTGGCGTATATTTATGACACGGATTCTCTGCGGCAGGCGCTCGAGAAGATGGAACATCACAGCTTTGCCGCCGTTCCCATTATCAGCAGGGCTGACGGCCACTATGTGGGAACACTGACAGAGGGTGATCTGCTCTGGAGCATCAAGGACAGAGGCAATCTTTCCCTCAAATTATCAGAGGACATTTCCATCATGGAGGTAAGGCGCAAATGGGACAACGAGCCGGTTGATGTGGATGTGAACATGGAGGATCTGCTCAATAAGGCCATGAATCAGAATTTTGTGCCGGTGATTGACGACAGGAAGCGTTTTATCGGAATCATCACCAGGAAAGATCTGATCCAGTATCTTTGCAGAAAGCTTGTGACGGTGCAGCTGGAAGCCGGAGGCATGAGCATCCGGAAATAAATCGGGAAGGCGGAGAGAAAGAAAATGTTTAACCAGTTAACACAAAAGGATATCGAGGCCATGGAGGCGGAAATCGAGGAGAGAAAACTGGTGATCCGCCCAAAGCTTCTCGAATCGGTTAAGGAAGCCAGGGCGCAGGGAGATCTGAGCGAAAATTTTGAATATTACGCTGCAAAGAGAGAAAAGAATAAAAATGAAAGCCGGATCCGATTTCTGGAGAGAATGATAAAAACGGCTGAAATTATTCCGGATGATTCCAGAGAGGATGAGATCGGAATGAACACCAGGGTAAAGGTGGAATTTGAGGAGGACGGCCTTGTGGAATCCTACAAGCTCGTGACGACCATGCGGGGCAATTCGCTGGAAGGGCTTGTGAGCGTGGAATCGCCCATAGGTAAAGCGTTGCTTGGCCATAAGGTGGGCGATCGGGTTTATGTGGAGGTGAACGCCTCCTACGGGTATTATCTTATTATAAGACAAATTGAAAAAAATGCGGATGAGGAAGACGAAAAACTGAGAAGCTTTTAGGTAAAACTTTCCAACATATTTTTTGCGCCGACGTTAATACTATGAACAAGATAAGTGATGCGGGATGCTTTGAATGAACAGAAAACTTCAGGATAAGCGAACGCAGGGCTTATCTTGAAGGATAGATGGCTTGAAAAAGTCAAAAAAAATAACGGAGGTGAAAAAGATGGCTAGCAGCAAATCTAATAGAGTAGAAGTTCCTGAGGCTAAGGCAGCTATGGATCGTTTCAAAACTGAGGTTGCTTCTGAGCTTGGTGTTAACCTGAAGGAAGGTTACAACGGCGATTTGACATCCAAAGAAGCAGGCTCCATCGGCGGCGAGATGGTTCGTAGAATGATCAAGAAGCAGGAAGAACAGATGAAGTAAGAAAGCTTCACAAAGTGATGATTGCTACAGGATAGCAGTTAAATTAGAAAAGAATGGCCCGTCTGCAGAAGCAGGCGGGCTGTTTTTGTGGTGGTGCGCCCGGCGGCGCACGTTTCTAACGGGTGAAAGTCCCGAATCCGCCCGGTAGTGGGAAGGATATAGCCGAAGGCAAGGGTGTCCGCCGTGAGGAGGAATCTGAAGGAAGCCGGATGTGGGGAACATATAAACCTGCGGGCAAATCTCTGGTCTGACGAACAGAAATCACATAGGAGGTTATGCATGAGGGTAAGACTGCCATACAAGCCGAAGCCCAGTAACTACACGGAATCATGCATGATAGATGTGGCAGATGGATGGAGAGAAAGAAACGTGTGGTACCCGGGGAGGTCTGTGCGGTATGCCCTGA
>Ga0137308_100987_pt1 | contig 32511 bp, 27 predicted proteins | sample Inofrocosms_June_FD_97181 | JGI IMG/M metagenome (GOLD analysis project Ga0137308, IMG submission 97181) | Mouse cecal microbial communities from Vienna, Austria - N-Acetylneuraminic and N-Acetylglucosamine D2O microcosms_June | ecosystem: Host-associated > Mammals > Digestive system > Large...
TGATGAAAAGGACAGGAAAAGCCAAAAAGCCCAGGAATTATACAAATATCTGAACAATAACAGGGAAGGGCTCCTGCCCTACGATAAGCGGGGAATCCAGATAGCCGAACCGCCGGAAGGGATTATATACAAAGGAATGGGAGTACAGGAAAGCCAGAACTGTACTGTAATTACGCTGCGGATGAAGAACGGACGGATGCGGTGGTCGGTAAAGGGAGCCAACAATCTGTCAAAAGTGCTGTACCGGAAAGAAAACAGGGAACTGACAGAAACGATAGACCGGTACACGGATGGCTTAGTGTTTACGATGCAGATGCAGGAAACCGTGGAAACGTTAAGTGCAGCCAAAGCACCGAAGAAGGATGGAAAAGGTAATTCGTATGTAGATGTAGTAAGTGCACATATGCCGATAGTGGAAGCGATGCAGACGGCATCAAGAAAAGCGTTTAAGAAAGCGTTTTGTTGTTAACTGGAGAAAGAACCCGGCAGGGTTTATTTAGCATACAAAAAAACAGGTGAAATATCATAGAGAAAAATAAAGTGGAAAGTTGCCAACGATTACTTGACACAAACTAAATGTATGGACGCCCTGAAAAGTATGGATGTTGATGTCATAATATTCTGCGGGGATGCGATAAACCGCGAAGAGTTGGGGGAATTGCCGGACAATATCCAAGTGTTTCCTTATGTTGGCCAGCTTGATATTCTTGCCAAAGCAGACGTCTTCATTACGCACTGCGGTATGAACAGCGTTTCCGAAAGCCTGTATATGGCTGCGCCTATGGTTCTTTATCCGCAAACGGGCGAGCAGTATGCCGTAGCGAGAAGAGTTACCGAAATCGGTGCGGGAATTATGCTGAAGAATGATTCTACGGAAAGCTTGCGGGCAGCCGTACAAGAAATTTTGGACAATAAAGTATATGGAAATGCCGCCAAAGAATGCAGTGTAGATTTCCGTGCCTGCCCAGGTACTGCCGGCGTTGCGGAATTTATTGAAAATGCGCCGCATTCGTCAGACGGATTTGATATCATAGGCGAGCTAAACAAGGCGAATGCCAAGTTCCAGCTTTTATATTGGCTGATAGTAATCGCCGCAATTAATCTTATTGGTTTTGTGATTAGCTGGAAATATGTATGGCTGATCGGAATAGCGGCTGGAATATTTTCTTCTCCTATTGGTAAGATAATACAAAAAAGAAAATATACCTGCCTGACGCGCCGCAGGGCGCGGGCTTGATGGAAATGTTATTTCATTTGACACGCGTTTGTCATTATCTTACAATAGGGATATAATAACTATGCAGATTTTTGGAAAAAGTGAAATAATATTATCTGCTAAGAGAGTAGGGGGACGCCGCAAAAGGCGTTTATAGTAACCTCAGGGAGCGATATATGAAAATTGTAATATGCGATGACTGCGTGAAAGATTTACAGCGTTTGGAAAGGCTGCTGCAAAAGTACAGGGACACGGCTGCGGGAATCCATTTTGAGGTGGAAGAATTCACCGACGCTTGCCGCCTGTATGAGCGGATTTTACAGGGGGATCAGGCAGACATTTATTTATTGGACATGATTATGTCTGAAAAAAACGGAATTGAAATTGGCAGCCTGATTCGACAGAATGGGGGCGGAGGTGTAATTATTTATGTTACCACCTCCGCTGATTTTGCGCTGGAAGCGTATGAGGTTCATGCCTCGCGTTATCTTTTAAAACCTGTCAGTGAAGAGCATTTTTTTGAGGCCATGGATTTTGCGCTTTATTATCAAAACGCCGAGAAGAATCCATTGTTTCCCGTTAAGACCAAGAATGGTACGTTGTCAGTGCCATATTCCAAAATAGAGTATATTGAAAATTATTCACGGATGCTCAATGTATTTCTGGCAGACGGGGAAAATATAAAAAGTATTTTTATCAGAAAGTCATTTGATGAGGAAATAAAAGAAATCTCAGGGGATAGGAGTTTTCTGCGTATTCACAAATCATTTCTGATTAATATGAACCATGTAAAAAAGTTAGGGCAGGGCAATATTATAATGGAAAGCGGCAGGCGCATTCCTGTCAGCAAGACAAGGGCAGCGGAGGTGAAAAGAGAGTATCTCCAGTTTATCTCTGAATGCTATCGGTAGGAGGAAGGGGTATGTACTATAAAAGTATATCTTATATGATAAGCCATATATTTTTGATGTTGTTCATGTATCTGTTTATCATGCGCCGCTATTCTAAGACAAGGACGGCATGCATCTGTTTTTCGTCGTTTCTTGTACTGACCTTGACAGACTGCCTGAAGCTGAATATTTTTGAGGATAGTAGTTCTTGTTATGTAGTGGTGACTGTATTCCAGATTGTTGTGACACAGCTTACCGGCATTTTCATCTCCAGGAACAGGGACAGTAAAGTTCTGTTTATTGGTTTGAGCGCGTCCAGTTATGTGATTGCCGGGAGCGTTTCAACGGCAATCTTATTTGTCTGGACCAAAAACATAATTGTTTCCATAATTGGCGGTCTTTTCGTTCATGTTGTGATTTTAACTGTTTTATGCGTTCGGATTCGTGATATCGTACTCAGCTATCAGGAGAGGGAATCTATTCACGGCCAGTGGGAACTGTGTCTGATTCCAGTATTTTTTTATTGTAGTTTTTCTTTTCTGGCCTTTTTTCCGTATACGCTTGACGAAAATCCACGCAATATTGCCGGCGTTATCTTTTTTATCATTACCATGATTATTTCTTATGTGGTGGCTCTCCGATATCTGAAAAGTGAATCTGAGAGGGCGGAGACTTATTGGAAGAATGTATTTATCGAATCTTATGTCAGGGAGCTTGAGAAGCAGTATCATCTTCTGGAACAGACGGAAAAGAATTTAAAAATCATGCAGCACGATATGCATCATTATTCAGGAATGATAAATTCGCTGCTGGATCAGGGGGAGTATGATGAAATCAGAAAGCTCGCAGAATACATAAAGTCTGTTGCAGATGAAAATAAAGTAGTGAAATACTGTCATAATCTGACGGTAAATTCTATTCTCTCCCATATGGTGGAAAAGGCGTATTCCCTTGGCGTCACAGTGCAGTTGGAGGCCGTGGTTGCCAAAGAACTTCCTTTCAGCGATTATGAGTTTGCCGCGGTAGTTGCCAATCTGCTGGAAAATGCCATCAGCCATGTTAGCAGATTTGAGAGGAAAGATAAGCGCGTGCAAGTAAATATCCATTGTGCGGACGGGCGCGTGCTTATCCACATGCAGAATGAGTATGAGCAGGAGATCATGCTTGACGGGGAGACGGGGCTTCCGCGCAGAGCGGCGGGGGAAGGGCACGGCTTGGGGATGCAGAGCGTGCAGGCTTTTTCGGAGAAAATAGGAGGGAATCTCGGTTGTTATTGTGAAGGAGGCATTTTCCACATTATGCTGTTTGCGAAAATTTAGGTTATTTTGTGAAAAAATAGGAATTAATAAACTGAGGACGGGATGATATAATTTGACTTAAGGGGCGTTTTATTAGCGATAAACGCTGCGCTATTTTTAAGTAGATGAAAGAAAGTGATGAATTCCTATGCAGAAAACTTTTATAAAATATGTTTTCGTCATTATGACGTCGGCTATTTTCGTCATTCTTATTATTAATGTACTGCTCAGCAAACATACGCTGGAGAACCAGCAGTATAACAGCTTTCAGGCAAAGATAGAGCAGATTATACATACGCTTGACAATAACCGCAGAGAGTTGGATTTACTGAAAAGAAACTTGGATGAAGATTATCTGATCAGGGCAAGGGCGGCAGCCTATGTCGTGGACCGCCAGGAAGAGGTTTCCATGGATGTGTCTAAGATGCAGTATCTTGCGCGGCTGCTCAATGTAGACGAGCTGCATGTGATAGATGAAAATGGAATCATTGTCTCCGCTTCAGTTTCTGAATATGTAGGGATTGACATGGCGGACCATGAGCAGACGCGTCCATTTCTGGACTTGCTGGACAGTGAGGATGAGGACGCCTATCTTATTCAGGAGCCGAAGCCCAATGCAGCCGCAGGTATCATCCGGCAGTATGTGGGCGTGGCGAGAAAGGGGCAAAAAGGAGTCGTCCAGGTTGGCTTTGAGCCCAAACGGCAGTTAGAGGCGCAATCCAGAAATACCTATGATTATATGTTCTCAAGATTTCCTACCGATGTAGGGGAAGAATTATTTGTCGTTGACAGTGACACGGGGGAGACTTTAGGCTATTCCGAAGGTGGGGATGGAGATTCTGTCGCGAAATATTACCCGTTAGATGAACTCCTGGAGTGTGAATTGGGAGCTTATAAAACTGGTACGGATGGAGAACAACGGTATGTGGTGAGCAGGAGGAACGAGGATGTGTTAATCTGCGCTGCCATGCCGGCAGAAGATTTAATGAAGAAGCTGATGGAGAATACCGTTATGACGCTCATATACCTGCTATTTATTGAGGCGGCTGTCATTTTACTTTTGAATTATCTTGTCAGAAGTAAGGTCATCGACGGAATTCACCGAATTAATGAGGATTTGTCTGCCATCACAAACGGCAATTTTGATACTACGGTATCTGTGAGCGGGAACCGCGAGTTTGAAGAACTGAGCAAAGGAATCAACACGATGGTGACAAGCATTGTCAGTATTTCCAATAGAATCTCTGCAATTATTGAAATCAGCGGTATTCCGCTGGCAGCATTTGAGTATGAAAATGGCATTAATCATGTTTTTGTTACCCTGGGAGTGGGAGAACTTCTGGGTATTTCCAATAAAGAGGTTGCTGAATTCTGTAAAAATGCCGATGAGTTTGACAAGTTTATCGGTTCGATTACAGAGAATCCCATTGAGGGGGAAACAGACGTCTACCAAATCAATGATGATAAGTATGTGCGTATTCATATGTCAGAGTCCTTAGAAGGAAAACTTGGCGTAATCACAGATGTTACGGCGGACATCATGGAGAAAAAGCGTATGCGTTACGAGAATACGCATGACCAGCTCACCGGACTGTACAAATTTCAGTATTTTAAGGAAAAAGCAGAGAAGCATTTACGTGAGTTGGCGGAAGGGGAAGTCTGTGCCGTCGTCATGTTGGATCTCGACTTTTTCAAGGGAATCAATGATACGTTTGGACATGATGTCGGCGATCGTTATCTCCAAAATTTTTCCGCAGTCATGAGTGCGATGCCCCCGGAACATTTCTTGACGGCAAGGCGGTCTGGCGACGAATTTTGTATGATGCTTTTTGGCTGCCAGAACCGGTTTGAGATTATAAGATACATGAATCATTTTTATGATACGCTGCGGAAGAACCATGTACCGCTGTCGGAGACGGAGAGCAGAGTGATCAGCGCTTCCGCAGGCTTTGCCTGGACGTCTGATACGGACACCGATATTTCTGAGCTTTTAAGCCATGCGGACGAGGCGTTGTATGAGGTGAAGCGGGACACAAAAGGGACGTATGGGGAGTATACGGGGTAACGTTACGTTTATCAATTCCCTTTAAGGGATTTGCCGTTCAGAGAAAGACGGCATAAGACAATAGAAAGGAGGACGTATCATGAAATTTGCAATTTTGGCGCCTGGCGGTATTGCCCACAGCATGGCAAAGGCTGTATCGGAGATTGATAAGATAGAGCGATATGCCGTGGCGTCCAGAGACTTGAAGCGTGCGGAAAAGTTTGCCGAACAGTGGGGATTTGAGAAAGCTTATGGCTCCTATGAGGAGATGGCGCAGGACCCGCAGGTGGAATTTGTCTATGTGGCTTCCCCGCATTCCCATCACTATGAGCACGCCAAGCTGTGCTTAGAGCATGGAAAACACGTACTGGTAGAGAAAGCATTTACGGTCAATGCCAGGCAGGCGCGGGAACTGATTCAGTTGTCGGAGGAAAAAGGACTTCTGCTGGCAGAGGCAATCTGGACGCGTTATATGCCGAGCCGGAGGATGATTGACGACATTTTAGCTTGTAAGGCGATTGGCAATGTCACCTCGCTGACGGCAAACCTGGGCTATATTCTCGCCCATGTAGATCGTATGCAGAACCCGGAGTTGGCGGGCGGCGCCCTGCTTGACCTGGGCGTATATCCGATTAACTTTGCGCTGATGGCGTTCCATGGAGAGATAAAGGATGTACACGCCACAGCCATTATGTCTCCCAAGGGCATTGATTGGGTCAACAGCATCACGCTTACATTTGAGGAGGAAAAGATGGCGGTGCTGCACAGCGATATGCTTGCGCAGACGGACCGCCAGGGCGTTATCAGCGGCGACCAAGGCTATCTCGAAGTGCAAAATATCAATAATTGTGAAGAAATCCGCGTATTTGGCCTGGACCGGAAAATGACGGCGCGCTACCAAGTCCCAGAGCAGATAAACGGCTATGAATATGAAGTACTCTCCTGTATCCGCGCCATCGAAGCGGGAAAGACGGAGTGTGAGGAGATGCCGCACAGTGAAATTCTGCGGGTGATGGAACTATTAGACAGAATCCGTAAGCAGTGGAATATGGTATATCCCTGCGAGTAGATGCAAAAAAGTATAAACGGTATATAAAGAAACGTTCCGAATAGAAGAAGGGAGGTTCCAATGAATATTTTTGGAATACCCCTTTTTCTATTTTTGGTACGAATTATCACTTACTATAAAAATGGGGAAACTTAAATTAGAAATTGTTTTGCTAAATTGTGGGCCTTATTATATAATGAGTATTGGAATCAGGAAAGGAGGAGTATTCTGATGAAGTATGCAAATCAGGTCTCTGAGATTTTAAACGCTTTTTCTCCCGCGCCTTTGCAGGAGAAACAGATGGCGGAGTTTTACTGTGAAAATACCATGGAGTGCCGTACGAGCGATAAGTACAATTCTCCGATCGAAGATATATTTGATATTTGCCGCGACCCGCAGGAAGCGAATGCCTGCCTGCTGCTGGGGCATAGAGGATGCGGAAAGAGTACGGAGCTGAACCGGATGACAGAAAGGCTTATAGAGGACGGCTATCATGTGCGGACAATGAAATGCAGTACGGATTTGGATTTATTTAATATTGTACATTCTGACCTTTTTATCCTTATGGGCGAGGCTTTGCTGGAAATTGCCGAGGAAGCGGAATGTAAAATTGGGCAAAATCTGCTTGATAATATTGCGCAATTTTGGATGGAGGGTACGGAAACATTGGCGCTTCAGGAGGCGCGGGACGATATTCTGGGAGCCGGCACAGCGGTGGAGACCAAGGGGATTTTTGCCGGCATTTTAAATATTTTTGCCCAGATTAAAACCGAATTAAGGTTTAATGAGGAGACAAGGAAAGAGTACCGTAGGAGAATCAGCGTCCGCTCCAGCGAATGGATTCGCATTCTGGGGCAAGTGTCGGAGGCGATAACGGATAAAACGGGAGGCAGACGTCCGATTATTATTTTTGAGGATTTAGACAGGCTGAACCCGGAGGATGCGTGGAAGGTATTTTATAATTATGCGGCCATTCTTTCCGGCATGAAGTTTCCGGTCATCTATACGTTCCCCATCGCGCTTTCTTATGATGTGCGGTTTTCGGCGATGGAAAGTTATTTCATCACCAAAACGCTGCCGATGATTAAGATTGAGACCATAGAGGGACAGCCGTTTGAGGATGGGATTAGCATTATACGCCAGATTGTGCAAAAACGCGCGAACCTGGATTTGTTTGAAGAAGACGTCTTAGCCAAGATGATTTCGTATACGGGAGGTTCCCTCAGGGATTTATTCCGCGTGATCAATGCGGCTGCCAAGAGAGCGGAGCGCAGGAACAGCGGGCGTATTGGGCTGGAAGATGCGGACTATGCGCTGGAGGAGGAGAAGACCTCTTTAACCAGGCGGATAGAGCAGAGAGATTACCAGTTCTTGTTAAATATTTACCAGGGGAACAAGGAGCGCATTGAGGACAAGGAGATGCTGCTTCGGATGCTGCAGGCGTCGGTGGTGCTGGAATATAATGGCAAACGGTGGCATAATGTCCATCCGTTGGTTGCGAAGTTTTTGAAAGAACAGGGGTTGATGGAAGATGTCGGAGCGTAATCAGGAAGGGTATCGGAGCTTAGGCTGGATTATCAATAAATCGGAGCAGGGCTTGTTTCTGGCGATTGCGGAGGAAAGGATGCAGGAGGAGCTTGCCGATATTTACCGCCAGGGAGCCGTGGAGATTTTCGACTATAAAGAGCATTCCGGAGAATATGTGTTCCGTGATTTACAGGAATGGGTAAATGGATTGCCGGAGGCGAAGGTTTTTATGGTCGTAAACTTTCAGCTTGCGCTGCAAAGCGAGCAGAGTTTGAAACGCCTGAACTTCAGCCGGGATATGCTGGAGGGCTTGGGGAAAAATATGATTTTTCTTGTCACGCCCTATGGAGACGACCAGTTAGCGGCGGGAGCGTACGATTTCTATTCCTTTGTTAAATTGAGAATTACCTTTGCGGATGAGTGGCAGGTACAGGCGGAACAAGTATTTGCTGCGGTGGAAAAATCCACAGAAGAGAGCAACCAGGAAGCCGAAAGTCCCAGGCAAAAAATGGCCAGGGCCAATGCACTGCTGAAACAGGCGCAGAATGCGTTAGAGAAAGCAGATTATGCCGCCGGTGAGAGATTGTTAGTATATGCACGTAAAATTAAAGGCGAACTGCTGGGGGCGGAACAGTTAGATTTGGCGCGGCTCGATGGAAGATTAGCATTTGTTTATGAGAAGCAGGGAAGATATCGGGAAGCGGCAGCGTTGTATGAAAAGAGCCTGCGGATTATCGAACAGGAACAGGGAAGGGAGCACCCGGAGGCAGCGAGGGTTTATAATGATCTGGCGGTAGTGTATGAGAAACAAGGAAGATACCGGGAAGCGGAAGCACTTTATAGACGAAGCATGCGTATTTGTGAGAAAGCGCTGGGAGAGGAGCACTTGCATACGGCGACGATCTATAATAACTTGGCAGAATTGTATCACAGCCAGGGAAGATATCAGGAAGTGGAAGAGTTGTATGAAAAGAGTTTGCGTATCAGAAGAAAGATGCAGGGAGAGGAGCATATAGATACCGCCCAGAATTATAATAACCTGGCTGGATTGTATGAGAGCCAGGGAAAGTACCGGGAAGCGGAAGAATTATATGGGAAGAGTTTGCGTATTATGGAAAGTGTGTTGGGAGAGGAGCATCCCAATATAGCCATAAGCTATAATAATCTAGCTGTATTGTATGAGAAACAGGGAAAGTATCAGGAAGCGAAAGGATTGTACGAAAAAAGTCTTCGTATAAGAAAAAGCGTGTTGGGAGAGGAGCATCCTGACACAGCACAGGGTTATCATAATTTGGCTGTATTGTATGAGAAACAGGGAAAGTACCGAGAAGCAGAAGAATTATATGAAAAAAGTCTGCGGATAAACGAACATATATTTGGCAAGGAACATCCACGTGCTGCTCAGAGTTATCATAATCTGGCAACCTTGTATTTTAACCAGGGAAAATATCAAGAAGCAGAAGAATTGTATGAAAAGAGCCTGCGGATCGTGGAACTTATATGGGGAGTGAAGCATCCCGATACAGCCATAAACTATCATAATCTGGCAATGTTGTATGAAAAGCAGGGAAAGTATGAACTTGCATTGACTTATTATCTGAGATCATATAAGGTTTTTTCCTTGATACTTGGTATGGAGCATCCGTATACAAAGAAGAATTATGAAAGTATGGGATTTACTTATCGCGAGTGGAATGCGAAGGGTGATTTTAAGCTGTGGCTGGAAGAGCAGATGAAAGAAACAGAAGAGACAAGTGAGAAATGACGGCAACCATGTATCAAAAAGGCTGCCGCAGTAAGGTGGAGACATCATACAATCTGGCAATATTGCAGATGAGTTGTGTTCCCTGGCTGCGGCAGCCTTTTTATTCTATCCTATAGGAAAGAGCTTGCCCAATTTGTTTTTATCCTTGCGTAAAGCGCGATAAAAATTGTCTGGTACGCTCTTCCCTGGGATGTTCAAATACTTCGATAGGGTCTCCCTGTTCCAGGATGCAGCCGTCGTCCATAAAGATGACATGGTTTGCCACGTCCCGGGCAAAGGCCATTTCGTGGGTGACAATGACCATGGTGGTGTTCTGCTCGGCAAGCTCTTTCATGACCTTTAGGACCTCGCCGGTCAGTTCCGGGTCGAGGGCGGAAGTCGGCTCATCGAAGCAGAGAATGTCGGGCTGTAAGGCGAGCGCCCGCGCAATCGCCACACGCTGGCACTGGCCGCCGGAGAGCTGGTGCGGATAATTCGCCATGCGGTCGGCAAGTCCCATCTGGTTTAATAGTTCTTTGGCCTGCGCCTCAATCTCATCATGGATTTTCTTGCGTTCTGCCTTGTAACCAGGCTGCTCTTTTGCCAGCAGTTCCTTGGCCAGCATCACATTCTGCAAGGCGGTGTACTGCGGAAACAAGTTGAAGGACTGGAAGACCAGCCCGAAATGCAGCCGTTTCTTGCGGATTTCCGATTCCTGCTGCGTTTTGGCGTCGTCGGCGTCAAACAAGGTCTCTCCATTTACGTGGATGATGCCTTTGTCGGGACGCTCCAGGAAATTTAAGCAGCGCAGCAGCGTGGTTTTGCCGCTGCCGGAGGAGCCGATGATAGAGACAACCTGTCCTTGTTCCAGGGAAAAGCTGATGTCCTTTAATACCTCAGTGTGCCCGAAATATTTGCGTATATGTTCTACTTCTAAGATTGGCATGCTTTTCCTCCTCTATTTAAAATAATCCAGTTTCTTTTCCAAACGTCCAAGAAGGACTGTCAGAATGCCGTTCCAGAGCAGATAGTACACTGCGGTGAAAAACATCGGCCAAATCTCGCCGGATATGCCCTGTGAACCTTTCATAAACGCCTGTCCTGCCCAGATAATTTCTTGCAGGGCGATAATGCGGGCCAGGGAGGTGTCTTTTACGAGTGTAATAATTTCATTGGACATCGGCGGTACAATGCGTTTAATCATCTGAAGCAGCGTGATTTTAAGGAAGATCTGCCCCTTTGTCATGCCAAGCACCAGCCCGGCCTCTTGTTGTCCGGCCGGCACGCCCTGGATGCCTCCGCGGTAAATCTCCGAGAAATAGCAGGCATAGTTGAGGATGAAGGAGACGGAAGCGGCAAAAAACCGCCCGGTCTCACCGCCGCCCCAGACAGGATTGTGCAGCACAAGGCCCGGGAAATAGTAAATGATTAAAAGCTGGATCATCAGGGGCGTTCCCCTGACAATCAAAACTATGAATTTCGTGAAATAACTCAACGGCTTAAAGCGGGACATTGAGCCAAAGGCAATAACCAATCCCAGCGGAAATGCGCCGATAAGCGTGACAAAGAAAAGTTTTAAGGTCTGTAGAAAGCCAACGTTCAATGCTTTCAAGACAATGGGAAGTTGCTCTAAAATCTGTTCCATACGCGCTCCTGTGTTTCATTTATCCCCGCAAGGGTATCTGCCTCCCAGGGGGTGTTTGATATAGGAAATTACTGCTCAATGATTGCAGCCTGTACACCATATTTTTCTGCACACGTTGTCATGCTTCCATCTTTGTAACTGGAAGCAAAGAAGTCGTTGAGCGCTTTCGCCAGATCGGAGCCTTTGCGGAAACCAACGCCATACTCTTCGCTGTTAAGGCCAACTGTGTATGTAAGGTCGGCGTAGCTGGTTCCTTCTCCTACCATAGCGGCTGCCATCAGGGAATCAATAACTGCGGCGTCAGAGGTTCCGGCTGCCACTTCCATCAGGGCGTCTGCCTGCGCTTTTACTGCCGTATAATTTAAATCGAGCGCGGATACCTGTTCTTCACCGGCGCTTCCTGCTTCTACGGCGAACGTCAAATCAGACAGGCTGTCTGTGTCCTGGTACTGGTCGGCTTTGTCCTTGGGTACGATGACAATCTGCGCATTGTTGCAATAGGCATTGGAACATGCCATGGAGCTTGTCACTTCGTCAGTCAGCGTCATGCCGTTCCATACGCAGTCGATGGTCTTGCCGTCTAACTCCATAATCTTGTTGTCCCAATCAATTTCCACGAATTCAGCAGTTACGCCAAGGCTTTTGGCAAATGCTTTTGCCATGTCGGCATCGAAGCCAATCCACTCGCCGTTTTCATCTTTGTAATCCATCGGCTCGAAATCGGTAATGCCAACGACCAAAGTACCTTTGTCCTTTACATAAGCTAAATCGCTGTCCTCGGCGCTGCCGGATGTCTCAGAGTCAGTTTTGCCGCATGCAGCCAATGACAACGCCATGATTGCTGCCAGCATAAATACAAGTATCTTTTTCATAATGAATAATCTCCCTTTCTTATGGTATTTTTACGACCTACGCCAATATACTAACAAGTTAGCATACTAAAGTCAAGGGTTAGGAAAAATAATATGGAATAAAAGCGGTATTTGGGTTATAATGGAAGAAATGTTTGGAAGAGAGAAATTTTTCAGAAAGGGATGCAGGAATCATATGAAGAAATGGAAAATGGTTAGGGTAACAGCGAAGATTGATAAACAAAGGAGGAAACGCAGCGGGCGGTTTGCAAGACGTTTCGCCGCAGGGCTGCTTTGCGCAGCGCTGGCCGCCGGGACAGTGACGCCGCTGCCGGGAATAGAGATCGTGCAGGCGCAGGAGAACCGTAGCTTCAATAACAAAAGGCAGGTGGAAGCCTTAGACAGGGGCGTGGTGGCAGTGAAAACAAAGGACGGCGTCTATCTGTCCTGGAGGTTCTTGGGCACGGACGATGCAGGCACAGCCTTTGACATTTATAGAGACGGGCAGAAGATTACGGCCTCTCCCATCGCAACAAGCACCAATTATTTGGACGCTTCAGGAAATACAGAGTCCCATTATGTGCTGCATACTTTGCAAAATGGGAAAGACAAGGAGCAGAGCGAATCTATTTCGGTGTGGGAAGACAATTATTTGGATATTCCTCTGGATAAACCCGCGCCAGGTGTGACGCCGGATGGCAAAGAATACAGTTACGCACCCAATGACGCGGCCTGCGGAGATGTAGACGGAGACGGCGAGTACGAGATTATTTTAAAATGGATGCCTTCTAATTCCGGCGACAACATGGCGGACGGCTACCGTGGAAAGGTATATCTGGATGCTTATAAGATGGACGGCAGAAAATTATGGCGCGTTGATTTAGGCGTCAACATCCGTGCCGGCGCGCATTATACGCCGTTTCTGGTGTATGACTTTGATGGGGACGGCTATGCGGAAGTGATCTGTAAGACAGCAGACGGTACTACAGACGGCGTAGGGAATGTAATTGGGCAGGCCGATAAAGACTGGCGGAGCCTGGCAGGGGTTATTTTGGAAGGACCGGAATATCTGACGTTATTTGATGGTTTGACAGGCAGAGCGTTAGATACCATTGACTATGAACCGGGGCGCGGTATCCACGGCACGCCGGGCATTCTCAATAAGGAATATTGGGGGGATGATTTCGGCAACCGCAGCGAGCGTTACCTGGCGGCAGTAGCGTATCTGGACGGTAAAAAGCCCAGCGCGCTTGTGAGCCGCGGCTATTACGAGAATTTTGGCATGACGGCTTACGATATTGTGGATAAGAAATTTCAGAAACGGTGGTTTTTTGATACCAAAGAAACAGGAAATGAGGACTATGCCGGGCAAGGAAACCATAACCTGGCAGTGGCGGACGTGGATGCGGATGGTTTTGACGAAATTGTCTTTGGCGCCTGTACGATAGACCATGATGGGACAGGGCTCTATTCCAGTCAATTAGGACATGGAGACGCTATTCATGTGGGAGATTTTGACCCGGAAAATCCGGGACTGGAAATTTTCAGCTGCTTTGAGGAGAAGCCTTATGGCGCAGCGCTGCGCAAAGCCTCCAATGGGGAATTTCTTTTCCGCTATACGTCGGACGGTGATACCGGGCGTGCAATTGCCGGGAATTTCAGTGCGGATAATCCTGGTGCGGAGTACTCGGCTTCTATGAGCGATGATTTGTGGAACAGTAGAGGGGAGGCAATCGGCGCCTGGAGCTCCATTACCAAATGGATGCAGAATTTCACCATCTACTGGGACGGCGATTTGGAGCAGGAAGTCATGGAACGGACAATGATTGACGGCTATGGCAAAGGGCGTGTATTTACGGCGTCCTACGACGTTACATATATTAATGGAACGAAGTCAAACTGTTCCCTGTCAGCAGATTTGTTGGGAGACTGGCGTGAAGAGGTGATCTGGCCATCACAGGACGGCGCTTATCTCAGATTGTATCATACGACTTTCCCGACAGAGTACCGAGTGGCTACTTTGATGCATGATACGCAGTACCGGGTGCAGATCGCCACTCAAAATGTGGGCTACAATCAGCCGGCGCATACGAGTTTCTTCCTGGGAACCGGCTATGATCTGCCCGAACAGCCGCAGGTGGAAGCGGCGGTACCGAAGAAGCCTTTAGAACCGGGAAACCCGAATGAGCCAAATAATCCTACAGAACCAGAGCATCCGGGTGACACAGAGAAGCCGGGAGATACCCAGCAGCAGGGTCGTTTGAAGGAAACCGCGAAGGTGGGTGCAGCGCAGCTTGCGGCGAACTGTCATGTAAAGGTATCATTTGCTAAAGTCAGCGGCGCTAAGGGATATGATATTTACCGCTCTGCCAAATCCTCATCCGGTTATAAGAAGATTAAAACTGTGACGAAGAACTCTTTTACAGACAAGAGCGTAAAGGCAGGAAAGACGTATTATTACAAAGTTGTGGCAAAAGGGAACAAAGCGGCTTACAACAGCCTCATGAGCAAAAAGTACGCGAAAATTACAGTGCTGGCAAAGCCCAAGGTATCATTAAAGGCTGTAAAGAAGGGAAAAGTAAAAGTTTCCTGGAAGAAAGTAAAATCATCCACCGGGTATGTGATTTACATCTCCAAAAGCAAGACGAAAGGTTTCAAAGCGGTAAAGACTGTCAAGAAAGCGGCGGCGGGCAATGTAACCGTAAAGGCAGGCGCAAAGAAGGGCAGATGTTACGTCAAGGTGCGTCCTTATAAGTCGGTAAATGGAAAGCGTGTATGGGGTACATATTCCAAGACGCTTTCCGTCAAAGTGAAAAAATAAACGGTTGGAATCGAGTGGCGGATAGCTGTTTGTGAAACGAAACCAGCGATAGAGAATGGAAAATGACAGGAGCAAATATGGTTAAGGAACAATTAGAACATCTTAAAATGGGACAGGATTTGCGGAAGAACCTTATTGAGTTGAAACAGGAGTTGAAAGGTGAAGCGGCGCAAAAGGAACTTCTTGCGCTGCTTGCCGGAGATTACAGTCTTTTTACGGGATTGCTGGATAACCCGGAGCCGAAGGTCCGTAAAAATGCTGCATTAATTCTGGGAAAGCTGGGACAAGATGAAAATGTAAAGGTTCTGTATCAGGCGTACGAAAAGGAGCAGCAGCGTTTTGTGAAGAGTGATTATCTCAGGGCCCTGATGGAGCTTGATTGTTCTGTCTGTCAGGCGCAGTTAGTGGAGCGTCTTACACAGCTCGAGCACTATCGTCCCAGGGAGGAGGAAGAGAAACATATCCGCGAGGAGCTTTTGATGTTGCGCAAGCTGGCGGATAAGGGCGCTGCCCACAGAAAACATTGTTTTCAAGGGTATGGGGACGCCTGGGAGATTATTCTTACAACCGGCAAAAAGTACCAGCAGGAGACAGCCGAGCAGATCAGAGAGGGGAAGGCGGCTATTTTAAAGAGCGGGGTGCGCGTGCATACTGCCCACCTCAAGTCTGTCCTGCGTATTCCGACATACCGTGAATTACTGTTTCCATTAAATATAAGAAAAATCCCCGCTGATCCCAAGGAAGCGGCAAGGGAGCTGGCGAAGTCCAATCTTCTGGAATTGCTGCATAAGGCGCATAAGGCGGAGGATAGTTTCTATTTTCGCTTGGGAATGCAAAGCAAAAAGACAATAGAACAGCGCAGCGCGTTTATAAAAAGGTGCAGTTTTGCGCTGGAGCAGGAGACGGGGGGAAAACTGAAAAATTCCCCTTCGGGTTATGAGCTGGAAATCCGCCTGGCAGAAAATCAGGAAGGACAGTTTGTGCCGTTTGTGAAATTGTTTACATTTGGCAAAGATCGTTTTTCTTACCGCAAATATACGGTGGCGTCATCCATCCGGCCGGAGCAGGCGGCATTGATTGTTCGCTTGGCGAAGCCTTATATGCAGGAACAGGCGCAGGTTTTAGATCCATTTTGCGGAGTGGGGACGATGCTGATTGAGCGTGAGCGGATATGCCCCGCAAAGGTAATGTATGGGGTTGATATCTTCGGGGAGGCCATTGCCAAGGCAAAGGAGAATACGAAACTTGCGGGCAGGGAGATTTACTATATCAACCGGGATTTCTATGAATTTACGCATAAATATGCTTTTGATGAGATTATTACAGATATGCCGGAGCGTGGGAAAAAGAGTAAGGATGAACAGGATGCGCTTTATGCGGCCTTCTTTGATAAAGCGGACGAGGTACTAACAGATAAAGGGCGGATTATCATGTATTCCAATGAGAAGAACTTTGTCAAAAAACAGCTGCGGCTGCATAAAGAGTTTACGCTTTTGCGGGAATACAGCATGGATGAGAAAGATAATTTCTATTTGTTTATTATTTGTAAGTGTTGAGACAATGTCAGGTTGCAGGCAAAGGGTTGTTGTTCATTCGTAACATGAATCTGTAAACAGAAATGGACTATAATATTTTTTTGAGAAATTTTCAAAATGATATTGACATTTTCGTCGAGTTTTGTTATTATTTTAAAGTCGTCAAGATGACATGGCAATTGCAAAGTTGTCTGCGGAAGTGCTGGAATTGGCAGACAGGCAAGACTAAGGATCTTGTGTCTGTATAGACGTGTGGGTTCAAGTCCCATCTTCCGCATTCGTTATAAGTGTGGGAAACCTTAATTATATTAAGGTTTCCCTGTTTTTATAGGAATAATTCTTATTTATGCCAATCGTAAATACACACTAACTTTGGAGTATGGTAAATGAATGGATATATGAAGTATTTAGCGGAAATAATCCCCCAAAAAGATTCTCTTAAACTTGTGAAACGTGAAGCAGAGAAATATTATAAATCACATTCTCTCAATGACTGTTTTAACATGGGAATTGAGATTTATTATTCGGATAACTTTCAAATACAAGAAGTGGGTGTTTTGCTTTTGGGATATTCGGCGCATCGCAATACTTCTGCGCTTTCTTTTTTGAAAGATACTGTTAGCCAGCATGATAGTTGGAAAGTACAGGAAGTCCTGGCTATGGCTTTTGATAATCACTGCAAAATGATTGGGTATGATGTAGCATTGCCTCTAATTAAAGAGTGGCTAATTAGCGATTGTGCTAATGTTCGCAGAGCTGTTTCCGAAGGATTAAGAATATGGACAAGTCGTCCTTATTTTAGGGATAATCCTCAAATAGCAATACAGTTATTATCTGCTCACAGAGAAGATACAAGTGAATATGTGCGAAAATCAGTAGGGAATGCTTTGAGGGATATTAGCAAAAAATATCCCGAATTGATTTCGGCGGAATTAAATTCATGGGATTTATCATCTAAAGAAATAGAACAGGTATATAAACTGGCGGGCAGATTTTTAGATTTAACTTAAAAATAATTTCTTGTTTGTAGAACAAAAAATGATATGTAAAAATCTTTTTCAATATGTTTCCTGGTTAGAGCTGCTCCATTTTGCGACATGCGTTTTTGGCAAAGAACGATTAAGGATTATTTAAAAAAGGTATGTTTGCGCAACGCCTTATTTTACGGCAATATTTTATATAATGCGGAATTTAAGATTGTCTCTGAAACGGGCTGCGGCAGGCAGTAAAATACCAAAGTCGGATAAAGTTAGTAACAAATTGGCAACAAATAAAAAATCAGGGAATCTGTATCTTCTCAATTTCAGCGCGAAGTTCTTCCAGGCTTCGGTGTCCATATCTGGCGTTAGTGATATCATTGCCGAAGGAATGCCTGCGCTGTCATCGTCCTCTTTGGGCAGATAGAGAAAGGCGGAGTAGTCTTTGTCTGCAATTTCGTATTTTAACGCATATTTGTACATCTGGTGCAGTAAACTGACGATTAGCTCCAAGGATGCATGTTTGAGCTGGCAATTATTCAATATGTCCTGCAAATCATCGTATTTGAGTTGTCCGAATTGTATGTTATGGATAGAAGCGCAGTTGTTGAAGGCGGCTCTGGTGGACGCCATAGACGCTTTGGAGAGCTTCTTTGGCGAGTCATAAAATTTCTCGCGAAAAAAGCCCTCATACACTTCTGAAAACGTAGGCGTGCGGTCGATAAACATGCCGCGGTTTACCGTTATTTTTCCAGCCTTCTCCATATGATAGGTGGTGAGAATTTCATAACCTTCCTCCCATGTCTCCGCATATGCCAGAGCTTTGGGGGTAATCGGCTCGTGTAAACTATATTCGGTGACCGGGGGATATACGCCGTAAGGCCTGCGTCTGCCCTTCCCTAAATATTTTATGCTTCCAAAGTTGTTGGGAAGTTTCATTCTTTTTCGATGTTTTGCCATGGTATGATACTCCTTCTCACATATATCTGAGCATCTGCACCAGATAGTGGCCGGAAAGTTTATCCGTCTCATCTTTATCCAATGACCGCAGCCCCAAATTTACAAAACCATTTCTGGAATAAAAATCAATCAGCGAATCCTTTTGTTCACATTCAAGATAAACGATTTTACCACCGACAATGTTCTGCATTTCGCGTACTTTGTCAAGCGCCAGCCTTAGCAGTTCGTCACCGGTAATGAGTTTGTCGTAGGAGTTTGCATAGTTTTTGCCTAATTGGCCGATAAGCGGTGCGGAAATGGTGTATCTTTGAATTTCATTGTCAAACTGGTCAAATTTAGATAATCTGCTCCTCCACTTCCGGTTAGGGAGGCATTGCTTGTCGATGCAGAAAATTTTATTGGCCAGAGTAAAATAGCCGGCCAACACATATGTACCGCGAAAAGAGGCCATTATCAGGTAAGTACTGGAAATACTTTGCCTGGAAAATTCTATAGCTACATTTTTCAGGAAATATTCTACGTCTGGATTCAAAGGAAAAGAAAAAGAGGAGAGAAGGCTTCTTGCAGCGCTCTCTCCCAAAGTGTCGTCTAATAATATATCTCTTAAATTAACGCCTTTATAACCGTTCATTGTTTAAAATGCTCCTAAGTTTGTCTCCCCGGACATCTTCATATGTTCGGGTCAGCTGTACATCCTTTGCATGTTTCCCGGCGGCGTTCTCCAAAGCGATAACTAATGACTTACCCAGTTTCTTATCCTTTATGTCGATGTTTTTAAGAATGCTTTTGGTTGCCATGTCATCACCCTTTCTGTTTGGCTGCTCATTATAAGCGTATGCAGTAGATGCATGAAGTATAATGGGCATAACTGTAAATTATAAATAAAGCATTGTCTATACTGACATATTAGATGAAAAGAGCTTTGTTGTAAAGTATTTTGTCTCAAACACCCAGAAAAAATGGTATGCAGTTAAATTGTTCCTTGCTAATTATTAGAAATCCCCAATGCCCGTAACTATCCTTTGCGCCATATAGAAGGATACATTATTTTGAACTTAACCTGTTTTTAATTCAGAGTCCCCTGTATGGTATTTACTTAATAAAAATTCTGCTTGAGCTGCAAGTATTTTTTTGCCGTCTTCTGTCAAGCAGTTATAATTGCGTATGATATTTTGCAAACGCAAATCAGGTATGCAGAAATCATTATCCGTCTCTGTTTTTGTGCCATCAGGTGCATCCGATAATATATGTTGGATAGATACGTCGTATATTTGACATAACTTGACTAAAATATCGCTTTCTACTTTTGTTCTTCCTCTTTCGTAATTGCTTATCGCCTGGTATGTCATACCTAAGATGTCAGCGACTTGTTTTTGCGTCATCTTAGAATTTAATCTGGCTTGTTTTAATTTAGCAGCAATTTCGTTTTTTTCCATTTTTTCACCTCTTACTCTTATTAAACCATAGTATTGACTGCGTATCAACAAATTGTTTAGAAAAAGCAGAAAAATCTATTGGCACTCAATAAAATATTGAATATAATGCAAATACAAACTCAACATATTGTTGAGAGTAAAAAGGAAAGAAGGTGTAGTATGGGTTATAACGCAAATAGAGATTATTCTGTCAATCAGAGAATCAGGGAAATTATTGAGCGGGGTGCAAAATGGCACCGGGTAAGGTACAATGAATGCACGGGTTACAGCGCTGCCCAATATATCTCTGTAGGTGAAAACAAGCAGCCGCAGTCAGGGTATGCGGGTGTATGTACTGGAGATGGTGTACGTGTAAGAAAAGAGCCGGGTTTTGGAGATAATATCATCCGTCATCTGAACAAAGGAAATCTTTTTGATGGGCTGGAAGTTTCCGGCGTCTGGACACGAATCAACGTGCAGGGAATAGAAGGATATATTTACTCCGACTATGTGAAAAAGGCATAAAATAATTTTTCTTGATTACATTTAGTCCAAATGATAACTGGAAATGTCTGGAAGTTAGCAGCAAATTAGCAACAAACTTTACATAGCCCTCATTTTAAAAGGGTTCCAGAAAAAACAATTTAAGGATTATTTAATATTTTTTATATTATCGTAGACTCATAAAAATGAAAGGGGCGAAGCGATGTATTTACGAATATTGAAGAAAGATTTAAAACGCAAAAGGACTATGAACAGCATCTTACTGATTTTTGTCATACTCGGCGTAATGTTCACCGCGAGCAGCGTGAATAATATGGTTACGGTCGCCATGGCGCTTGACAGATACTTTGAGATAGCCAACGTACCGGATTATTGGTACGCCACGTCTTATGAAGAGGAAGCCGGACGTGTGGAGGAGTTTGCCCGCGACAATGGATATGAACTGTGTGTGTCGGAAATGGTTCAGGTTGATCCCAGGAGTATCAATGTGCAGGGAGAACGGTTTGAGTATTCCAGCTCTGTAGTCCTTGCACAAATTGGGGACACGAAGGTCTTTGATGGGAATGGGCAGGAGATTACCCGGGTAAATGACGGCGAAATTTATATCTCTGCGGAAATCTTTCATTCTGTGCAAAATGATTTCCATATAGGCGATAAAATAGAAATAACTTCAGAAGGCAAAACAAAGGAATTTACGTTAAAAGGTTTCACAAAGGACGCGCTTTTTGGCTCTTCCATGATGGGGATGACGCGGTTTCTTGTCAGTGATAATGACCGTCACTTTTTTGAGAGTGAGACATGCACAAAGTTTTATTCCCTGCTGGTGTATACCAGCGACGATACATTTACGGAAAAATTTGAAGCTTTGAATGTAAAGACGACGATGAGCGTTGACCGTGCAGGTATGAAAATGATGTATATCATGGATATGCTGATTGCGGCCATAGTGTTAATTGTCAGTATCTGCCTGATTCTGATTTCCATGGTGATTTTACAGTTTACGATTAGTTTTACGGTCAGCGAGGAATTCCGGGAGATCGGCGTGATGAAAGCGATCGGGATTTCCAACCGCAAAATCCGCGGGCTCTATATCCTTAAATATTTTGCAATTTCCGTTGTTGGCGCGATACTTGGGCTAACGCTTAGTTTTCCTTTTGGAAATCTGCTGATTCAGAGCGTATCAAATAACATTATCATCTCCGGGCAGAATAAGACGTTTCTCAACGTTATTTGCGCTGTGGGTACGGCGGCGGTGGTTGTGTGGTTCTGCTATCTGTGCACGCACAAAATTAAAAAATTTTCTCCGATTGCCGCTATTCGCAACGGTGAAATGGGTGAACGCTATCAGCGCAAAGGATTGCTGCGTTTGGGAAAATCGCATTTAACTCCGGCGGCGTTTCTGGCGGTAAACGATGTTTTGAGCAGTGTCAGGCGTTATCTTTCCATGATTTTGATTTTTACGTTGGGGCTGCTGTTAGTGATAATTCCGGTAAATAGTATCAATACCCTGCAATCCGATAAGCTCCTGCCATTATTTAACATGGCGGACTGCGACCTTGTGATTTCCCAGGAACTTCTCTTTTCCGCCAATGGAACGAATGAAGAGATGATTGATAAAAAGCAGGAAGAGGTAAAAGAGACGCTTCTTAGCCATGGCATCCGCGCGGATGTTTTTCAGGAAATTATGTTCCGTTTTTATATTTTGCATGGTGATAAAAAAATGTCCTCCCTAGCATTTAAGGGCAAAGGCGAAGTGCGGGCGGATGAGTATACTTATCTGGAAGGGACGCCTCCGGAAAATGACGGCGAGGTAGCGATTACTTATCTGGTGGCAGATAAAATCGGCGCTCAAATCGGCGACAAGGTCAAAATTGATATGGGCGGCGAGGTAAGGGAGTACCGGGTGACGGCAATCAACCAGAGCATGAATAATTTCGGAGAGGGCATTCGTTTCTATGAGGGAGATGATGTTGATTATAATTACGCCGCAGGCAGTTTCGGCATCCAAATCCGTTACCGGGATAACCCGGACGGCGAGACGTTGCGTGAGCGGAAAAAACTGTTGAAGCGCGTGTTCGATGAAACAGACGTCTACGAAGCCGGAGAATATATCAGTTACATGATAGGCGACGTTGCAGGGCAGCTTGAGGGCGTCAAAAGTCTGATTTTGGGAATCATCCTCTGCATTAATATCCTGGTTGCCGTGCTGATGGTAAAAAGTTTTATCACCAAAGAGAAAGGGGAAATTGCCATGCTCAAAGCATTGGGGTTTGGAAATGCTTGCCTGGTTGCCTGGCAGTCTATGCGTATTGGCATGGTGCTTTTGATTTCCATTGTCATCGGGACTTTAATTTCCACGCCTTTGTCTAAACTGACGATCGAGCCGATTTTTCACATGATGGGCGCGTACAGTATTGAATTTGACGTCGTGCCTCTTGAAGTATATGTGGTCTATCCGCTTGCTGTGCTAGCGGCGACAGTGCTGGCGGCGGTGACGGGAGCGGCGCTGCCCCTGCGAAAAATTTCTGCTGCTGAAACATCAAATATAGAATAGAAAGGATGAAGTAATTATGAGTAATGTTTTGGAAGTGAAAGATCTCTGTAAAACGTATATTGTAAACAAACGACAGAATAATGTCTTGAAAAATGTGAATTTCAGCATCAAAGAAGGAGAGATGGCCGCGGTTATGGGGCCGTCCGGCTCCGGTAAGTCCACGCTTTTGTATGCAGTTTCCGGGATGGACACCGTCACGGCAGGGAAAGTGGATTTTTGTGGGAAAAACATCGCCAAACTTTCAGCGAGTGAACTGGCTAATCTCCGTCTGGACGAGATGGGATTTATCTTCCAGCAGATGTATATGATGAAAAACCTCACAGTGCTGGACAATATTATACTTCCAGCCTGCCAGTCCAGAAAAATTAAGGAAAGCCGTAAGCAAACTATGGGCCGGGGGCAGGATCTCATGCGCAAACTCGGTATTATCGAGATAGCCGATAACGATATCAATGAGGTGTCCGGCGGGCAGCTTCAGCGCGCCTGTATTTGCCGGAGCATGATGAATAAGCCGAAAATGATATTTGCCGACGAACCGACCGGGGCGTTAAACCGCAGCTCTTCCGACGAGGTGATGGAAGAGCTCGCGAAAATAAACGGCGAGGGCACGACTGTCATGCTTGTTACCCATGACGTCAAGGTTGCAGCGAAATGCACGCGGGTATTCTATATTGTTGACGGAAATATTAAGGGAGAGTATAATCTGGACAGGTATACGTCCCCCGCACAGCTTCGCGAACGTGAGCGGGCGCTCAATAACTGGCTGATGGAAATGGGATGGTAAGAGTGAGAAGCCTTTTTAGAAGACTGGAAGTTAGATGACAAATATTTTGGGAGGTGCCGGAGCATGACAGACATTTTAATTGTGGAAGATAACGAAGAGCTGGCGGGGCTGCTTAACGACTTCCTGCGCGCGGAGGGTTATGTCGTATCGGTTGCGGCGACAGGGGAAAAGGCGGTGGCGTTATATGAACGGTATGGCGCAAGGCTTCTCGTGCTTGACGTTATGCTGCCTGGCATGGATGGCTTTTCCATATGCGCAAAAATCCGGGAACAGAGCAACACGCCAATTCTCATTGTGAGCGCGAAAACCACGAAGGATGACAAATTAAACGGGCTACTGCTGGGCGCGGACGATTACATTGAGAAGCCCTATGACATAGATATCCTGCTGGCGAAAATAAAAGGTATTTTTAAACGGCGGTATTCGCTCGATGAAATTTCAGAGGGTAATCTTACCTTAAATAAAGAGAGCCGGACAGTCTGCAAAGACGGCGCGCCTCTGGAAATGACGGCCAAAGAGTTTGATTTGCTGCTTTTGTTGGTCGAAAACAGAGGAAAAGCATTGAGCAAGGAATTCCTGTTTCGCCAGGTCTGGGGCAGCGACAGCTTTTCTGAGCCGCAGACGCTGACCGTACACATCAAATGGCTGCGGCAGAAGATAGAAGAAAACCCAAAAGAACCTCAGAAAATTCTCACGGTCTGGGGCGTGGGGTATAAGTTCCTATGAAAAGTTTCCGTAAAATATTTGCAGCGGCTGTTGCCGTTATTGCCGCCGTTTTTCTGGCGGCAAATCTGCTCTTGCTGCCATTGTCTCAAAACAGCGGCAGTCCCTACCGCGTGGAGATTGACAGGCTCGCTTATGGGATTTTGGAAGATGGATTAGAAAGTATTCGTCTGTCGGACTGCCAATATGTGAAAAATATTGCACGATGTGAAGGGCGCGTGGACGCCGCCTTTTTTGAGGAGGGGGAATTTGATTATGCTGTGAGAGTGATTGATAATGTCGCATACCGTTTTGATTATGTGTTTCGCCCTAGGCGGGAATACCGCAAATTTGTCCTGGACGTCAATCTCATTCTTATCGTGATGTCTGTTTATATTCTGTGCATTATGCTTTTTCTTTGGCGTAAGATCATCAAGCCCTTCGGGGAGTTGAGCGATGTGCCGTATGAGCTTTCCCGGGGAAATCTCTCATCGCCGATTAAGGAAAACAGATACCGTTTCTTTGGCAGGTTTGTCTGGGGGCTCAATATGCTGCGGGAAAACCTTGAATATCACAGGGAGAGCGAGCTTCGTTTACAGAAGGAAAAAAAGACGCTTGTGCTCTCGCTTTCCCATGACATTAAGACGCCGCTGTCAGCCATAAAGCTGTATGCGAAGGCGCTTTCCAAGGGGCTGTACAGCGGGCGCCAAAAGCAGTTTGAGATTGCAAAGAACATAGGTGCAAAGGCGGATGAGATAGAAAACTTTCTCGCGCAGATTATCGAGGCGTCAAGCAGCGATTTCCTGGACCTTGAAGTCGGGCAGAGGGAATTCTATTTATCGCAGCTTGTAGAAAAGATTGCCGGTTATTATTGTGAAAAGCTGGCGATTTTGAAGACGGAATTTATGGTAGGCGAATATACAAACTGTATGCTGCGGGGCGACTTTGACCGCAGTGTGGAGGTCTTACAGAATATTATGGAAAATGCCGCAAAATATGGGGATGGGCATGAGATTGCGCTGACGTTTTCGCAGGAAGAGGACTGTCAGCTTATAACGGTGAGAAATACAGGCTGCACGCTGCCGGAAACGGAGCTCACGCATATTTTTGAGAGTTTTGTCAGAGGTACAAACGCAGATAATGTCGGCGGCAGCGGGCTGGGTCTGTATATCTGCCGCCAGCTTATGCATAAGATGCAGGGGGAGGTCTTTGCAGAAATAAAGGAAGGGCAGATGTTTGTTACAGTCATTTTTGTGAGGGCATAAACGGTAACGATTCAGCCTTAATTGTTACCGGCTTCACCGGGAAATTGATATTTTTGGTTGACAGGTGAAATGAGCGTATGATAGAATGACTTCATAATTTTTAGGAGAGAGGTGAAAAGATGATTATATAATTTACTTTTGATTGCAGGAAGATAGTTATAATTAACGAAGACCCCTTCCCCAAGATTGGGGGAAGGGGGTGAGGTGGGATTGCCCACTTTATTCTCGTGCTGCCAGAAGTAGATTATATTCTCATAACCTCTCTTTTTTGTGCGGAAAAATCTGTTATTGTAAAGTAACGTCTATGCCATGATGATTTTTGAGGGCATTGTTTGTGTTTTTCTGTCATGTATTCTGTATCATGAGGTTGTTAATATAATGGAGCTGTTTGGCGGCAAACGGCTCTATTTTTGTCTTATAGGAAAGGCTTTGTCACGCTAAAGCATGAAAGTGTCTTCCTATAAGATAAAAATGATATGCGCACTCGTGCAAGAGGTGTTAGTCGCTAAAGCGACTGCACACTTTGTTCCGATAAGTAAGCTTTCGGCAGTTTGCTTCTTGCAGCAGGATGGGGCATGAAGGAGGGATGGAAATGGCACAGATAAATGTAAATGGCTTGACGTTTTCCTATGAAGGAAGTTTTGATAATATTTTTGAAGATGCGTCTTTTTCTATCGACACAGATTGGAAGCTGGGACTTCTCGGGCGCAACGGCAAAGGGAAGACAACGTTTCTCAATTTGCTGATGGGAAACTATCCATATGAGGGTAGTATCGCCTCTCCGGCGTTGTTTGATTATTTTCCATACAGCATTACGCAGGAACAAATGCAGCTGACGGCAGCAGAATTTCTGGAGGAAATGAAGCAGCAGTGCGAAATCTGGCGGGTTATCTGCGAATTGGAAAAACTATGTGAAAGCGCGCAAATCCTCTATCGTCAATTTGGCACGCTGAGTCCTGGAGAACGCACGAAAATATTATTGTCCGTTCTGTTTTCGGGGGAAAATGATTTTCTGCTGATTGATGAACCGACGAATCATCTGGATGAAAAATCCAGGCAGGATGTAAAGGCATACCTGTCTTCTAAGAAAGGCTTTATCCTGGTGTCGCATGACCGGGATTTGCTGGATGGCTGTGTAGACCACATTCTCGTGCTGAACAGACAGAGTATTGAGGTACAGAAAGGCAATTTCACGAGCTGGTGGGAGAATAAGCGGCGCCGGGATTCGTTTGCGTTGGCGGAGAATGAGAAGCATCAAAAGGAAATCCGCAGGTTGCGGCGGGCCGCGGCGCAGGCATCCGTATGGGCGGACAAGAATGAAAATACCAAAATCGGTTTCGACCCGCTAAAAGAGCCGGACAGGCCTACGAGAGCGCACATTGGCGCGAAGACGAAAAAGATGCAGAGCCGTGTCAGGCAGATGCAAAGACGGATTAACCGGGAAATAGAGGAAAAAGAAGGGCTTCTGGCGGAGTTGGAGCAGACGGTAGATTTGAAGATGACGCTGCGTGCGCATCACAAAGACACACTGATCCAGGTCAAAGATTATACGCTTGCATATACAGATGCGGAAAAACCGCTCTTTACAAATTTGTCTTTTACACTGAGCAGAGGTGAACGGCTTGCGCTGCATGGGGAGAATGGGTGTGGAAAATCCACGCTCCTGAAAATGATTTTACAAAAAGCAGGTGTGGAGAAACATAGCTTACCGGTTTCGGAGTCTGGGATTTGCGAGACGTCATCGGGGTTGGTGATCTCTTATGTTAATCAGGACACGTCCATGCTTCGGGGCGGGATTTCTGAATTCTGTGCGCAAAGGGGGCTTGAGGAGAGCCTGTTTTGTGCAATACTCAGGCAGCTTGGCACAGAGCGCGTGCAGTTTTCCAAAAACATGGAGAATTATTCTGAGGGGCAGAAGAAGAAAATATTGCTGGCGGCCAGCCTGCTTTCGCCGGCGCATCTTTATGTGTGGGACGAACCGCTCAACTACATGGATGTGTTTTCCAGGATGCAGATAGAAAAGGTATTGTCTGAGTATCAGCCGACAATGCTCTTTGTCGAGCACGACGCTGTGTTTCGCGAAAAGATCGCGACGGCCGTAGTCGAGTTTTAGGGCGCTAAAAATCTAAAAACGGAGGGGGATATTATTGACAAAGGAAAAGCGTGGTGGTACACTTTCATTATATCCATAAAAAATATAATGAAAGTAAGGGAGAGGAAACGTATGAAGAACTTTTTAAAAGTCGCAAAAGTAAGTTTTATGGTTATGGCGTGCGCTCTGTTTCTTGGAATAGGGATCAAAGCGGAAGCGGCGCCAGGCAAAGTTGCAAATCTCAAGCAAGTAGGTGCTAATTCTGGTTCTGTGACGATTGACTGGGATGTTCCAGCAGGAGACGTCAGAGCATATCTTGTTGAATGGTGTCAGTCCAGCACTTTCACAGGTACTACATATGGTTATGCACAGACAACGAGTAAGGGAGGAAAAATTCCCAACCTTGCCGCCGGTAAGTCATACTATGTAAGAGTAACCGCAGCAGACAGTGAAGGAGCTGGCCAGACTTCTAATGCAATTGAAACTGTCACAGCGCCTTCTGGAAAGGTTACAAATTTTAAGCAGACCAAAGCAGAGGCCAAGAAGATACCTGTGAGTTGGAAGAAAGTTACCGGTGCAAATGGCTATTATATTGGTTACTACAAAAAGAGCACAAATGGAAAGACTAAATTTATCACGACCGGGAATGTGTCATCTTATAAATTGCCAGTGGCAGAGAATACAAGATACCGCGTAGATATCCTTCCTATTAGAAAGAGCAGCACTGGCTTTGTTGCTTATGGAGAGAACAGTCCGGGATTCAAAGACATGGCTACTCTGCCTAAGAAAGTTACCAAGTTGAAATTCCGCGGCAGCGGCAGCAGCACAGACCCTTATGCAAAGATCGCATATTTCTCCTGGAGCAGAAGCGACGCCGCAGAAGGATATGAGTATACTTTATATGGTAATAACGGCAAGCAGGCAGCCAAAAGTACAATCAGAATTGACAAACCGAACAAGGGTGTAGCGATTTCCAACAAGAAACTCGTAAATACCCAGTTTATGAAGATTAGAGTCCGCGCATATATCACAGTAAATGGAGCGAAGAAATATGGTCCTTCTTCGGATTACTGCTGGTTTGGCAAATATCCGCCAAGCGTAAAGAAAGCTATGGCGGGAAGGTATGCTTCCGATGGCGTTAAGATTTCCTGGAAGAAAATGACAGGCGCTAAGAATTATACCGTATATATTTCTACCAAGCCGAATTCCGGTTACAAGAAAGTCGCTACGACATCCAAGACGAGCTGCGTCATCAAGAAGTGCGGCAAATCCACAATTACCACAGGAAAGTACTATTACTATAAAGTAGTAGCATCCAAGAAAGTGGGTAAGAACACAATCAAGAGCGATGATGATTGGCATGGCGAATTTTACATTACAACCAGATATTATTAAGAACTAGAGGATTACCGTTCACTTGCGCATTGGCTGCGAGTGAGCGGTAATTTTATATAAGATTTTAGACATGAATCGGTAAAAAGTAGTTGACAAATGCTGTCAACCTGTATATAATAGTTATTGTGAGTTTTACAGAACAGTTTATAATAACTGAAAAGTAAAACGAGATAGTTGCAGGAGTGGCGGAATTGGCAGACGCGCAGGCTTCAGGTGCCTGTGGTAGCAATATCGTGTGGGTTCAAGTCCCATCTCCTGCATGTAAGAAGCTGTTGCTAAATGCAACAGCTTTTTTTATCTTATAGGAAACGGAGGAGATGTTATGTTATACCGATTAAATTCGGCCAATGAGGATAAACTTTCGATTTTAGGCTATGGCTGCCTGCGCTTTCCCAAGAAGGGCGCGGGTATAGATCAGGAAAAAGCGGAAGAACAGATGAAGATTGCCATAGAACATGGCGTGAATTACTTTGATACTGCATATACTTATGGAGGGAGCGAAGCATGCCTGGGCAAGTTCCTTGCGAAAGGATACCGTGATAAGGTAAAGATAGCGACAAAACTGCCCCATTATTATGTCAAGAAAAAGGGCGACATAGAGCGGTATTTTATGGAACAGTTAGAGCGTTTGCAAACCGACCATGTGGAATATTACCTGATGCATATGCTCAACGATGTGGCAACTTGGGGGCGGTTGCAGGAATTTGGCATCCAAGAGTGGATGGAAGAGAAAAAAGCCAAAGGGCAGATTCAGAATATAGGCTTCTCTTTCCATGGAGGCACAGATAATTTTATCAAAGTTCTCGACGCCTATGACTGGGATTTCTGCCAGATTCAGTACAATTATATGGATGAACATTCGCAGGCGGGAAGAAGAGGCTTAAAGTATGCGCATGAGAAGGGGCTGCCGGTAATTATCATGGAGCCGCTCAGAGGAGGGCGTCTGGTGCAGGGGCTGCCCCAAAGTGCGGCAAGGATATTGGAGAATGAGGAACCCAGACGGAGCCCCGCGGAATGGGGGCTGCGCTGGCTGTGGGATCAGCCGGAAGTGACTGTGGTGCTTTCCGGCATGAACGACGCTGCCCAGGTGGAAGAGAATGTGAGGATTGCCAGGGAGGCAGAAGTTGGCTGTATGACGGAGCGTGACCGGGAAGTCATTGAGAAGGTCAAAACTGAAATTAATCGTTATATAAAAGTACCCTGTACAGGATGCGGTTACTGTATGCCTTGTCCGGCGGGCGTAGATATCCCTGGTTGTTTTGCCGCTTACAATATGAGATATACGGACAGTTGGTATCAGGGAATGAAAGCGTATATGATGTGTACGACATTGCGCATGAATCCAAGTAATGCCTCTAAATGCCTGAGATGTGGGAAATGCGAACAGCATTGCCCGCAGAATATTTCCATACGTGAAAGCCTGCAAAATGTGAAAAAGCATATGGAAACCCCGCCGTATCATATTGCGCGTGTAATCTCAAAGCGCATTGGCAAATATTAACGGCGCCATATAGATTGTAAAATTCTGCGGATTTTGAAGAAAAAATAAAGGAAATGATAGATTTGTGCGGAATATATCATTTAGAGGTGATGTGGATTGCTCATCAGAGAGAATATAGAGCTGTTGGAACGAACCTATTTAAGTCCTTTTGCATCGTTGAGCGAGAAAACAAAGGGGCGAGAGAGAGAGGAAGCACAGTGTGATATCCGGCCGGTATTCCAGAGGGACCGCGATAGAATTCTGCACTGCAAATCTTTTCGGCGCCTCAAACATAAGACACAAGTTTTCTTGACACCGCGGGGAGACCATTACCGAACGCGGCTGACCCATACGCTGGAGGTTTCTCAGAATGCCCGCACGATTGCTAAGGCTCTCAGGCTGAATGAGGATTTGACGGAGGCGATTGCGCTTGGCCATGATTTAGGACATACTCCTTTCGGACATGCCGGAGAACGGATTTTGAATGCTATCTGCGAGAACGGATTTCGACATAATGAGCAGAGCGTGCGCATTGTACAGCAGCTTGAGAAGGATGGAGAAGGGTTGAATTTGACCTGGGAAGTGCGGGATGGGATTTTGAACCATCAGACCAGCCTGATGCCCTCCACCTTGGAGGGGAAGATTGTGCGCTTTTCTGACAAAATTGCGTACATTAATCATGATATAGATGATGCCATTCGCGCACGCGTATTGGCTGAGGAAGACATTCCCATAGAGTTTCGCGAAGTTTTGGGAATGACTACAAGGGAGCGTTTGGACAACCTGATTCACAATATTATCACCAACAGTTTGGGGAAGAATGATATCTGTATGTCGGCGGAAGTGGAGACGGCGATGCGGGCGTTGCGTAAATTTATGTTTGAGAAAGTATACTGCAACCCTGTGGCGAAAGGGGAAGAGGAGCGTGCCGAAGGACTGGTTAGCCGTCTTTTTCAATATTACATACAGCATATTGAAGAATTGCCGGCGTGGTATCTTGCAATGATGGAGCAAGGGCAGACAAAGGAGCGTGTTGTCTGTGACTATATTGCAGGTATGACGGATCAGTATGCGATTGCCAAATTTGAACAATATTTTTTGCCAAAGGCTTGGCAGGTCAATTGAAGCCAGCGAATATGTGATAGAGAAAGGAGAGCTGGATGCCGTATTATTCCGATGAACTGATTGAACAAGTCCGTTCCGCCAATGATATTGTAAATGTAATCTCGGATTATGTGCGTTTGCAGAAAAAGGGCAGTACCCATTTTGGACTCTGTCCTTTTCATAATGAGAAGACGCCGTCTTTTTCCGTCAGCCAGGGCAAGCAGATGTATTATTGTTTTGGCTGCGGGGCAGGTGGGAATGTTATCACATTTTTAATGCAGTATGAGAATTATACATTTCAGGAGGCTTTACAAGCGCTTGCGCAGAGGGCGGGGATAGAACTTCCTAAGCAGGAGATGTCGGAAGGCGCGAGGCGGGAAGCGGATCGGCGGGCAAGAATATTAGAGGTCAATAAGGCGGCGGCGAAATATTTTTATGCCCAGTTGAGAATGGAGCAAGGGCAGAATGCCTTACAATATTTTGTCAAGAGGGGGTTGGCGCCTGAGACTTTGAAGAAGTTTGGGCTGGGATATGCCAACAAGTTCAGTGATGATTTGTATCGCTATCTGCGCCAACAAGGTTATGAGGATGAATTGCTCAAGGATTCCGGTCTTGTCACCATTGACGAACAGCGCGGAGGACGTGATAAGTTCTGGAATC
>Ga0137308_100955_pt1 | contig 32464 bp, 31 predicted proteins | sample Inofrocosms_June_FD_97181 | JGI IMG/M metagenome (GOLD analysis project Ga0137308, IMG submission 97181) | Mouse cecal microbial communities from Vienna, Austria - N-Acetylneuraminic and N-Acetylglucosamine D2O microcosms_June | ecosystem: Host-associated > Mammals > Digestive system > Large...
AATTATCTCGATAATGCCGGAAGGGGGCAGAGGCCTATGCACTTTAACAAAGCAGTATTCCGAAGTCTGGCCATGATATCCCAGGTGGGGTTCTGTGTTCTGGCGCCGGTTCTGTTCTGTGTATATGTGGGGTATCAGATTGATTCCCGGTACGGTACTATGTGGACGATCCCGCTGCTTCTGCTGGGGGTGGCAGGAGGGGGCCGCTGTGCCTGGAGGATGATCCAGAGCGTTATGGCGCGGGAGCGCCGGGACCTGGAGGAAGAGCGGCGGGAGCGGGAGAAGCTGGTCACGAGAACGGGAACCAGCAAACCAAAGCAGCCCAGCCGGATTTTCACAGGAGACGGGAACCAGTAAACCGAAGCAGTCTGGCCGGGTTTTCACCAGAGACGGGAACCAGCAAACCAAAGCAGCCCAGCTGGATTTTTACTAGAGACCAGAAGCAGTAGCATAAGCAGACTGTATCCCTGGGGGAGAGACAGCCGCGCATCCGGGCTGCACTTTTGTCAGGCAGTGGCAGTCTGGCCAGAGATATAGTCCAGCTGCAAAAGAAAAGGAGGCGTTTAACACATGGAATGGCTCAGCAGACCGACGAAACGGCTGATCCTCGAGATGTCCGTGGGGGTCGTCCTTTATAATACAGTACTTAGTGTGCTGGCATGGCTGTTCCTTCCACGCTATTCGGCAGAAGTAGTGCCGGTGGTGCTGGGGCTCTGTCTGGGAGCGGTGGGAGCGATACTGATGCTGGTTCATATGGCAGTTATGACGGAGCGGGTTCTGGAAAGCAGGAATGAGGTCTATGCAAACAAGACCACGGTCATGCACAGCATGATCCGGAAGCTGGTGTTTGTTGCCGCCCTGTTCTTCTTCTGGAACTGGTTCCGGATTAATCTTCTGGCCATGGTCATTGGTGCCATGGGCATGAAGGCGGGTGCATATATGCAGCCGTTGATACACAAGGTTTTTGGCCAGGAGGATAGGTCTGGGCAGAATTTCGGTTCTGCGCCAGAACAGGAGCAGGAAGGAACCACTTCTGTTCCGTCCGGACCGGAAACATTTTAAAGCTTTGCCTGAGCCAGCGGGAACCTGGCCGCTGCCGGTGTATGCCGGCAGAATCAGCCGTGGATTCCGGGAACGGTGCATACCTCAGTGTATGAGGGGCGCGCCGGTAGCGGGTTTCTTGTATGCTTCTGGCAGGCACTATCTTTTAGAAGAAAGGAGGACCATGTATGGGAATGCTGATTTCCAATGAACCTGACTTTATGATACACGGTGTACTCAAGTATCAGATGTTTGGTCAGGATTTTTGGATTACAACGACTACCATAGGAATGTGGATTGTCACGGTTCTTATTCTGGTCATCGCAGTACTGGCCAACCGTACACTGAAAAAAGCGACGGATGTGCCGGGAACATTCCAGAATGCTCTGGAATATGCTTACACGATGCTGGAGAAGATGGGAGAGACCATTCTGGGCGGGAACACAAGACGGTTCATCAATTATATTGGAACCATTTTCCTGTTCATTCTGTTCTGTAATCTCAGTGGTCTGCTGGGCCTTCGGGCGCCTACGGCAGATTACGGTGTAACTTTCTTACTGGGAATGTTTACATTCTTCATTGTAAACTATCAGGGTATCAAGAACCATGGTGTGGGACATTTTACAAGTCTGTTCCAGCCGACACCGGTTTTGTTTCCGATCAACCTGATTGGAGAGCTTGCCAATCCGCTGTCCATTTCATTGCGTCTGTTTGCCAACCTGCTGTCAGGCGTGATTATCATGGGGCTGTGGTATGGAATGCTTCCAATTTTTGTTAATATTGGTATTCCGGCAGCGCTTCACGCGTACTGCGATCTGTTTTCAGGCTGTATCCAGACATACGTATTCTGTATGCTGACTATGGTATATGTTAACGACAAGCTTTAAAATTTACATTTTTAAAATTATTTTAGGAGGAATTAAACTATGAACGGTATTTCAGGACAGGATTTCATCTTTGGTTGTTCCGCAATTGGTGCAGGTCTGGCGATGATCGCTGGTATCGGACCTGGTGTAGGACAGGGTATTGCAGCCGGTCACGGCGCTTCCGCAGTAGGACGCAACCCGGGCGCACAGTCCCAGATCACTTCCACCATGCTGTTAGGTCAGGCAGTTGCAGAGACCACCGGTCTGTACGGTCTGGTAGTTGCTATTATCCTGATGTTCGTTAAGCCTTTCGGAGCTTAACTGGCGGTGCGCCGTATGTGCGCAGACTGCCAGCCGCATACCGGCGGCAGAACATATTCAGGAAAGAAATAGTGACGAAAGGAGGCATTAAACCTTGGACAGACTGATAGGATTTGATCCGCAGCTGCTGCATGACGCGGTGCTGACCGGAATCAACGTCTTTATATTGTTCTTTGCATTATCCTATCTGCTTTTCAATCCGGTCCGCGATGTGCTGGAGAAGCGTAGAAAGAAGATTGCCGACGAGCTGGAACAGGCCGCTACGGACCAGACGAAAGCTGCGTCCCTGAAAGAGGAATATGAAGCAAAGCTCAAGGATGTGAATAAAGAAGCGGAAAACATCCTGGAGGCTGCACGGAGAAAAGCAAAAACCCGTGAAGCGGAGATGTTGGAGGAAGCCAAGGCAGAAGCAGCCAGAATCATTGAGCGTGCCAACCGTGAGGTTGAGCTGGAGAAGAGAAAGGCAGTGGACGATATGAAACAGGAGATCGTCAGCATTGCCACGCTGATGGCCGGTAAGGTAGTCGGCGGCTCCATGAACGTGACGATTCAGGATGCTCTGGTTGACGAAACTTTAAAGGAAATGGGTGAGAGCACATGGCAAAGCTAGTTTCAAAAGTGTACGGCGATGCATTGTTTGAAGCGGCCATGGACAGAGACAAGGTGGACGCGCTTTATGAGGAAGTGTGTGCCCTGGTGCCCATTTTAAACGATAATCCGGATCTGCTGGCAATGCTTGGCAATCCGCAGATCGTCAAAGATGAGAAGGTTGCCATTATGAACCAGGTCTTCTCCGGGCGTGTCCAGGAGGAGCTGATGGGCTTCTTAAACATCATTGTCGGGAAAGACAGACAGAATGATCTGATTCCGGTCTTTGAATATTTTATTCAGAGAGTCAAGGAATACAAGAAAATAGGGACCGTTTTTGTCAGCAGCGCTATGGAGCTGAAGGCAGAGCAGCGGACCCGTCTGGAAGAAAAGCTGCTTGCAACCACCTCTTATGCTACGCTTGAGATGAACTACCAGACAGATCCTTCCCTGATCGGCGGTATGGTGATCAGGATCGGGGACCATGTGGTAGACGGCAGTATCCGGACCCGGCTGTATGGACTGAAGAAGGAGCTTTCCAGTCTTCAGATACAGAGTCAGGCCTAACGCCGGTATGGCAGGCGACTGTATGCAGAATAGGCAGAGAGAAGTCTGTGCCGGATATTTTTGCATATGCAGTCAGATTGGCCCAGAGCTTAAGCCGCAGCTAAGATGCGAAGCGCCGGATTTCTGGCGTCAGCAGCTATTAAATATGTAGAAAGGGAAACAGCAAAATGAATTTGAGACCAGAAGAAATCAGTTCGGTAATCAAAGAACAGATAGAAAAATATTCTACCAAACTGGATGTCTCTGATGTCGGCACTGTCATCACAGTGGCAGACGGTATCGCTCGAATCCATGGGCTGGAGAAAGCCATGCAGGGTGAACTTCTGGAGTTCCCGGGAGAGATCTATGGCATGGTGCAGAACCTGGAGGAGGACAACGTAGGTGTCGTTCTCTTAGGTGATACCAGCAACATCAGCGAGGGTGATATTGTGAAGACCACCGGCCGCGTGGTAGAGGTTCCGGTTGGCGATGCCCTGACCGGGCGTGTAGTCAACGCCCTGGGACAGCCCATTGACGGCAAAGGCCCCATCGAGACTGACAAATTCCGCCGGATTGAGCGTGTGGCTCACGGCGTAATCGAGAGAAAATCCGTAGATACTCCCCTTCAGACCGGTATCAAGGCGATTGACGCCATGATCCCCATCGGAAGAGGCCAGCGTGAGCTGATCATCGGTGACCGTCAGACTGGTAAGACAGCCATCGCCATCGATACCATCATCAACCAGAAGGGCCAGGGCGTCCACTGTATCTATGTGGCCATCGGCCAGAAGGCATCTACGGTTGCCAATATTGTGAGAACCTTAGAGGAGTACGGCGCTATGGATTACACCACCATCGTGGTATCCACAGCATCAGACCTTGCTCCCTTACAGTTTATCGCTCCTTATTCCGGATGTGCCATCGGTGAGGAGTGGATGGAGAACGGTGAGGACGTGCTGGTGATCTATGATGACCTGACCAAGCACGCGGCAGCTTACCGTACACTGTCCCTGCTTCTTAAGAGACCGCCGGGACGTGAGGCATATCCGGGCGACGTATTCTATCTGCATTCCAGACTGCTGGAGCGTGCTTCCAGACTGTCGGATGATTTAGGCGGCGGTTCCCTGACCGCGCTGCCCATCATCGAGACCCAGGCAGGCGACGTGTCCGCTTACATTCCCACCAACGTGATTTCCATCACGGATGGTCAGATTTACCTGGAGACTGAGATGTTCAACTCCGGTTTCCGTCCGGCTATCAATGCTGGTCTGTCTGTATCCCGTGTAGGTGGCGCGGCCCAGATCAAGGCTATCAAGAAGATCGCGGCTCCCATCCGTGTGGAGCTGGCCCAGTATCGTGAGATGGCTTCCTTTGCCCAGTTTGGTTCTGATCTGGATGCGGCTACCAAGGAGCAGCTGGCACAGGGTGAGCGTATCAAGGAAGTATTGAAGCAGCCCCAGTACCAGCCCATGCCGGTAGAGTATCAGGTTATCATCATTTTCGCGGCTACCAGAAAGTATCTGCTGGATATAGCGGTATCTGATGTGCTGCAGTTTGAGAAGGACCTGTTCAAGTATGTTGATACGAAATATCCGGAGATTCCGGCTTCCATCCGTGTATCCAAGCAGCTGACTGCGGAGACGGAGGAGCTTCTGGTGAAGGCGATTACAGAGTGCAAGGCCCAGCGCTAATGATTGGAGGAATTGATCATGGCATCCATGAGAGATATTAAGCGTAGGAAAGCGAGTATCCAGAGCACCGGCCAGATCACCAAGGCAATGAAGCTGGTTTCCACCGTGAAACTGCAAAAGTCCAGGAACAAAGCTGAGAGTTCCAAGCCGTATTTCAACCTGATGTATGAAACCATTGCAGCCATGCTGAAAAGGTCCGGAAACATGGACCACAAGTATCTGCGTGCCGGCGATTCGAAGAAGAAGGCGGTCATTGCCATCACTTCCAACCGCGGTCTGGCAGGCGGCTACAACAACAATATTGTGAAGCTGATCTCCGGTGATCCGGCTCTGCCCAAAGAGGATGTGAAGCTGTATGTCATTGGAAGAAAAGGACGCGACGGTCTGGCAAGAAAGGGTTATGAAGTCGTGAAGGATTATTCCGAAGTGATCAACGAGCCCCTTTACCAGGACGCTGCCGACCTGACAAAAGAGCTTCTGGAAGCATTTGGGCGCAATGAGATCGGGGAGATCTATCTGGCTTATACATCCTTTAAGAATACGGTGGTTCATATTCCGAAGCTGGTGAAGCTGCTTCCGTTTACCATGGAGGAGCAGGCCGGCGGGTCTGAGGAGAACAAGGCCCAGGCCCTGATGAACTATGAGCCGAATCCCGAGGAGGTTCTGGACAGGATCATTCCCAACTATATGAGCAGCCTGATCTACGGCGCATTGTTAGAAGCAGTCGCCAGTGAGAACGGCGCCCGTATGACCGCGATGGACTCTGCAACCAACAACGCAGAAGAGATGATCGGCAAGCTGGAGCTGCAGTATAACCGTGCCCGCCAGGGATCCATTACCCAGGAGCTCACGGAGATCATTGCAGGAGCAAACGCGATCAGTTGATATAGCATTGAGCCGCGCCAGAGGCGCTGCGAATGAAGCGCGGCGGAGCAGAAAATAGAATAAATTAAGGAGAAGCAAGATGGCAGAACAGAATACTGGTAAAATCACACAGATCATCGGTGCGGTTTTGGATATTAAGTTCTCCCAGGGCAAGATCCCGGAAATCAACGAGGCGATCAAGATTCCGCTGGAAGGCGGCAGTGAGCTGGTAGTTGAGGTTGCCCAGGATCTTGGTGACGATACGGTCAAATGTATTGCCATGGGAAGCACAGATGGTCTGAAGCGTGGTATGGACGCCATTGCAACCGGGGCCCCCATCACGGTTCCGGTCGGCGAGAATACCCTTGGCCGTATTTTCAACGTGCTGGGTGAGCCGATTGACAATAAAGAGAAGCCACAGGTGGATGAGTATCTTCCCATCCACAGAAAAGCTCCCACCTTTGAAGAGCAGTCCACAGAGACCGAGATCCTGGAGACAGGTATCAAGGTCGTAGACCTTCTCTGCCCCTATCAGAAGGGTGGTAAGATCGGTCTGTTCGGCGGTGCCGGTGTAGGTAAGACCGTACTGATTCAGGAGCTGATTCGTAACATCGCTACCGAGCACGGCGGATATTCCGTATTTACCGGCGTAGGCGAGCGTACCCGTGAAGGAAATGACCTTTACTATGAGATGACCGAGTCTGGCGTTATCAACAAGACCACCATGGTATTCGGACAGATGAACGAGCCGCCGGGAGCACGTATGCGTGTGGGTCTGACCGGACTTACCATGGCAGAGTATTTCCGTGATAAAGGCGGCAAGGACGTGCTGCTGTTCATCGATAACATCTTCCGTTTCACCCAGGCCGGTTCTGAGGTGTCCGCACTGCTGGGCCGTATGCCTTCCGCAGTAGGTTACCAGCCCACACTGCAGACGGAGATGGGTGCCCTGCAGGAGCGGATCACCTCCACCAAGAACGGTTCTATCACGTCCGTGCAGGCAGTTTATGTGCCTGCGGATGACCTGACTGACCCGGCTCCGGCCAATACCTTCGCCCACCTGGACGCCACCACCGTGTTGAGCCGTTCCATCGTGGAGCTGGGTATCTATCCGGCTGTTGATCCGCTGGAGTCTACCTCCCGTATCCTGGATCCCCGTGTGGTAGGAGAGGAGCATTACAAGGTAGCCCGTGGTGTGCAGGAGGTGCTGCAGAAGTACAAAGAGCTGCAGGATATCATCGCCATGTTAGGTATGGATGAGCTTTCCGAGGAGGATAAGCTGACCGTATCCCGTGCAAGAAAGATCCAGAGATTCTTGTCCCAGCCCTTCTTCGTGGCAGAGCAGTTCACCGGAACCAGTGGACGTTATGTGCCTCTGAGCGAGACGATCCAGGGCTTTAAGGAGATTCTGGAAGGCAAGCATGATGACATTCCGGAGCAGATGTTCCTGAATGCAGGTAATATTGATGACGTTCTTGCCCGTGTGAAATAGGGGGTACGTCTATGGCTGATGGAATGAGAGTTAAGATTATCACTCCGGAGAAGCAGTTCTATGAGGGCGATGCCACCATGGTTGAACTGTCTACCACGGAGGGTGATATTGGCGTCTATCCGGAACACATTCCCCTGACCGCGGTGGTAGCGCCGGGCGTATTGAAGATCCACGAAGGTAAGGAAGTCAAGGAAGCTTCCCTGATTTCCGGATTCCTGACGATCATGCCGGACGCGGTGACCATTATGGCAGAGATTGCTGAATGGCCGGATGAGATTGACTTCGACCGTGCCGAGCAGGCCCGTGTCCGTGCCGAGCGGAGACTGTCCGAGCACAGCCCGGAGATGGATGTGGCCCGTGCTGAGATGGCGCTGAAGAGAGCGCTGGTGAGGCTGGGACTGAAGCATTAAAACAATAAAGACGGTACAGACCATGGCAACCATGGTTTGTACCGTCTTTTCAGATAGAGTGAATACTGTTTTGCGATAAAACATATCGTGAAGGAGGAAGGCAAAATGGACGCTTACTGCCAGCTCGAGTGCATATAATGTCTTCAAATTTTCAAAAGCATCTAAGCCGGAGAATGGGGGATCATGCAAAACATGAATACCACAACTCCCAGAGCCAAAAGGATAAGGATATAAAAAATGCTGAACCATTTCTTTCCCCATCCATTTACCAGAAACAGCACCATACCCAACATAACAGCAATGCAGAATGTCAGCGAAAGGTTCATGGCAATGATATAATTGGAACTGAGATTTGACTGTGTAAAAGCCTGGTAATTAATGGATAACAATGAAAAAATCGCCACAATAATGCCCATCAAAGTCAGGACATTGCCATAGATTCTGGTTGACATATGGTAACAGTTCAGATAGGTCTGCGCACTCGCTGCGCTGACCGTACGAAAACATAGTGGTCGCGGGCATACGGCCCATCGCCGTAGGTGATTCTAAATGGCCGTATGCCGTAACAGTTCAGGGGGGTATCTGAACTGTTACGGCATATGTTCAATGTCATCTTTAATTTTTGTAAATGATTTTAGATTTTTCCTATATTCCGTATCATATTTCCCATATCCACGATACTCATCTTCCTGATGGAAGGACGCATTTCTCTGTTGATCATAGGTGGTATCAGGGATGCATTCTAACTGTTCAAAATAAATCTGGGCTATCTTCATGTTTTGGTGAAGTGTGATCACATCGCCAGAAAGATTTTGAACCCGCAGAAAGGCAAAAGTAACATGACCTGGCTGATATTGTGGTCCATCAACCTTTAACCCCAGACGCAGCAATGAGTTTTTCTCTCCAATCCGACCAGTAATATCCTTCGGGATATTGAGCTCTTCCGCTGTCTTGACTATCAAAAACTCACCAGGCATCACGTCTATGCTTTCTTTATCCGGCTCCAGAAATTCCCCTAAAGTCAGGTCATAGGAAATACTATTTACATTACTGGGAGCATATCCCTTTGAAATCAACAATCCTCTTGTGGCAAAATCTTTGATCGTTTTATCAACTAATATCATATACGCCACCCTCTTTTCGTGTTAATTAAATATTAGTTATACCACATTTTGATAGTTTGGTAAAACTATTTTTGAAATGTGTTTGCAATACACTTGTAACAGTGTAACAGTTCAGATACCCCTTGAACTGTTACGGAGCTTTCCCGATAAAAACTGGATAAAAAAGGTAACAGTTGCCTCCCTTTCCACCATTTGTTATAATAAATCTATACATATCTGTGAAAAGGGAACAACAATGAAAAACAAACGATATTTTCTGGCAGGAGCAGCGCTGCTGGCTGCAGCGATGGTGCTGCAGCTTCTGGCACGGAATGTGGATGGATTTGCCACCTGGTACGCCCATGGGATCTATGCCGGGATTCAAAGGGTAGTTGGAGGTATATTTGGACTCTTTCCTTTTTCCGTGGTGGAGTTTGGTCTGTATGGGCTGCTGATTCTGGCAGCCGTCTATGGGATCCGGTTCTGGAGAGAGCCCCTGCGGGTGCTCTCCCGGACGATGTGTCTGGCTGGGGGGCTTCTGTTTCTGTACACCTGCAATTGCGGGATTAACTACTATGCCATGCCATTTTCACAATATGCAGGACTCCAGACGGGAGCTTACTCCAGGGAGGAACTGGAGGCCCTCTGCGAATATCTGGTGGAGCAGGTCAATAAGACAGCCACCGGTGAGTCCTGTCAGCCAGGTGTCTGGAGGCGGGAGGGGGTCTGGGCCATGCAGGCAGCGGGAGAGCAGTTCCCGTCCCTGGCAGGCTTTTACCCAAAGCCCAAAGAGGTGACTGTTTCCTGGATCTTATCGGTGCAGCAGCTGTGTGGAATCTATTCCCCCTTTACGGTAGAGGCGAATTATAACGGGGACATGCCAGACTACAATATTCCCCATACCATTTGCCATGAATTGTCCCATCTTAAAGGCTTTATGCGGGAAGATGAGGCCAATTTCATCGGATATCTGGGCTGTATCTTCTCGAAAGAGCAGGCCTTCCGCTATAGCGGTTATCTCACCGGCTGGGTCTATGCCGGCAACGCCCTCTACAAAACAGACCAGGAAGCATACATAGTCCTGGCGCAGCAGCTCTGCGACCAGGCACAGACAGATCTGGCGGAGAACAATGCGTTCTGGGATAAGTATGAAGGGAAGGTGGCGGAAGTATCCAATCAGATGAATGATGTATATCTGAAAGTCAACAGTCAGGAGGATGGGGTGAAGAGCTACGGGCGGATGGTGGATCTGATGCTGGAGTATTATCAGGATGAGTCGCGGCTGTGGGGATATCAGCCGCAAAACACAGATTCCGGTGCCGGTCAATAACTGGCTTTATGGGGAGATCAGGGAACCGGAGAAAAAGCGTAACAGTTCAATGGGAATCTGAACTGTTACGACAAGGCAGCAGTTCAGGGGTATCTGAACTGTTACAACAAGGCAGCAGCCCAGAGATATCTGAACTGTCACAAAACAGGATTGGAAAATGTTGAGACCAGATTAACCTGATTAGGGTTTATCTGGTCTCAATTTTAATGATTAAGTCCGGCGCTCTGTTCCCGGTCCTTATCCAGCTTCACATTGCGGAAATACAGAATCATATCAACAGAGATTTCAAGTATGTTCAGCACATAGAAAACCCAGGCCAGATAGAAGAGAAAACCCAGTGGTCCGGTGGCCTGCTGGTACAAAAGTACTTTCCTGGTAATTCCGAAAATGTAGCCCAGCCAGATGAAAAATTCAAAAAACAGGCTTTTTCCCTTGGCAGTGCGTGAAATCCATGACTTCCTGATGGAAATCGGCCAGGAAAGTCCGAAACAAAGAATCATGAGTGCTTCCAGTAAATCTGTCATACCTTTTCTCCTTATAGTGTTGTGTGCTGTCAGCCAGCATGTATAAATGTTATTTTGTTAAGTATAACATGGGGGATAAGGTTTGTCATCCCGTATCTGTACCGGAGAAGGGGGAAGTGTCAGAGCGGGGTTACTGCTTATGGGAGGCATCTTCTTGTCCGGCTATACCAGACAAGAAGCATCAGGCGTCCGTCCAATGTGGAAACTCTGGCTGCAACTCTGGAGATCAGCAGCGTGTAATTATTTTTGGTGTTTGTGAAATGTGCAGAAAAAAGTTACATATAATTGGGAAATATGCTGGTTGACAGACTTGGAAAAAATGATTAAAATGTAATTAGTTTCAAAAAAGTAATAAATATAAGAAATTAATTACAAACCCACCGGATGTTATCATTTGGCAAAGAGGAGGAAAAAGGCAATGTACGATGTAGTAAAGACCTATGAAAAAGTAAGCCAGGAATGGATCGACAAGTATTCCGCGATCGAGGAGAGCGCATCCATCAATGAGTGCATGGAGGTAAGTGGTTCCCTGAATCATGAGTTCCGACCGGTATGGCCGGAGTCAAGGGCTGTGGGAGCGGCGCTGACGGTGCGGGCAAGGCCCGGTGACAATCTGATCATCCACAAGGCTATTTCCATGCTGAAGCCAGGAGACATTCTGGTAGTCACCTGTGACGGCTTCCAGGAATCCGGCGGTATGTTCGGTGGGATCATGAGTACCAGCGCCAAGAAGATGGGGGCCGGTGGCCTGATCATAGACGGCTGTGTGAGGGATACCATGATGATGAAAAAGGTAGGCTTCCCGGTGTGGTCCAGGGGCATCAGTGTCAAGAAGAGCACCAAGATCACCGGAGGGCAGATCAATGTACCCATCGTCATCGGCGGCGTGCTGGTGAATCCGGGAGACCTGATCTTTGCGGACAATGACGCGGTGATCTGTATCCCCAGGGAGCAGGTAGCGGAAACCTATGACAAGGCCATGGCCAGAGAGGCCCACGAAGACAATATGCTGGAGCGGGTGCTCAGGGAACCGGAGCTGACCACCTTCAACGAGGAGTTCCAGGCTACCTACAGGAATCTGGGGCTCAATGAGGAAGCGGATCCGGCATAGGGCCATACAGATTTCCGGAGCGTTCCGGGGGGTCATCCCATCGTGAGGCGATTCTGAATGGCCGGATGCCATAATAGTTCAGGGGGATCTGGACTGTTACAAATTTTGCACGTGACTGTTCTGGTTTATCCAGATGGCAAAATTCAGGATCCGGCTTGCCCGGGTTGTGGAAATACAACAGAGAAGGAGGATGCAATGGAAAAGGATAAGAAAGCATACCGCCAGAGTATCGGCGTATCCCTGGCCATCATGGCATTTGCCGTCGCGGCTATGGTGCTTAGTCTGCCTATGCCCGGCAATGCGCCCATATTTCCCAGAATGGCGGCAGGATTTCTGTTCTTGTGTGCCCTGGGGCTGCTGGTGGGAACCATACAGCGCCAAAAGCGGGGACAAGCACCGGAGACAGCGGCCCTGGAGGGAGAAGCTGGAGAGCCCACTGGCGACCCTGGCCCTGGTGGTGGTTTATGCCCTGGGGTTTAAATACATCGGTTTCTATGTGACCACCTTTGTGGTTACGGTTGTGCTGATGCTGTATATGGGAATCCGGTCAATGAAAACCATGATACTTGTGGTGGTGGTTCTGCTGGCGTTTCTGTATGGACTGTTTACCATGCAGCTGAAGGTACCCATGCCGCAGGGAATATTATTTTAAGGGGGGATAAGGTTATGCAGGCAATTATGTCAGATCTTCTCAGCCTCCAGACACTTCTGGCCCTGGTGGCCGGAACCTTTGGCGGGCTGGTGGTAGGCGGACTGCCGGGACTCAGCGCCACCATGGGAATGTCGCTGCTGATTCCGATCACCTACACCATGGATACGGTGCCCTCTATGGTCATGCTGGCGGCGGTGTACTGTTCTGCCGTGTACGGCGGAAGTTTTTCTGCTATTCTGATTCACACGCCGGGGACACCTGCGTCGGCGGCGACAGCCATTGACGGATACCAGCTGACAAAGCAGGGGAAAGGGCTGCAGGCCCTGGGCGTATCTACCACTGCATCCGTAATCGGCGGTGTAGTAAGCGGTGTTGCGCTGCTTCTCATTGCCCCGCAGCTGGTGAAGGTTGCGCTGATGTTCAGTGCCCCGGAGTATTTTCTGATCGCGGTATTTGGACTGACCATTGTGGGCGGCCTTTCAGGAAATAATCTCTTAAAGGGGCTGGTATCCGCAGGTTTCGGCCTTATCATTGGTATGGTGGGCATGAATATATTTCCCTATGCCAGATACAGCTTCGGAAACCTGAACCTGCAGGGTGGGATCCAGCTGGTGCCGGCCATGATCGGTCTTTTCTCTCTTCCCCAGGTACTGACCCTGGCGGAGAGCCGTGTGAATAAGAAAAACCGGGAAGAGCAGAAAAAGATTCAGGAGAGTATCCAGGAGCAGATCGCCCGGGCCGGGAAGATGAAGGGGCATTTCTGGCCTACACCCGCAGAGCTGAAACCGCTTCTGCCTACGATACTGAAGGCTTCCATTCTGGGAATCGGAGTGGGAATCCTTCCGGGAGCAGGCGGGGATATCGGTTCCTGGGTGGGATACAACAGTGCAAAAAACGGATCCAAGAACAAGGAGCTGTTCGGCAAGGGAAGTCTTGAGGGAATCGCAGGCAGTGAGGCAGGCAACAACGCCGTATGCGGAGGGGCCCTGATCCCGGCCCTGACTCTGGGAATCCCAGGCAGCGGGGCGGCGGCTGTATTTCTGGGAGCCCTGACGGTACAGGGGTTTTCCTCCGGCACAAATCTGTTCAGTAAATATGCGGATATGACCTATTCCATCCTTGTTGGCTTCATCGCAGCCAATATCCTCATGGGGATCATGGGATGGCTGCTTTCCCGCTATGCTGTCCGCTTTGCGGCGCTGCCCAACGGAATCCTGATACCGGTGATCACATCCCTTTCCGTGATCGGATCTTATGCGATACGCAATAATGTGTTTGATGTGTATGTGATGCTGTTTTTCGGAGTGATCGGCTACTGTATGAAGAAATTCGACTTCCCGGCAGCACCGACAGTACTGGCCCTGATTCTGGGCCCCATGGCGGAGCGGAACCTGATCACATCCATCCAGATGTGCAAAGGAAGCATTCTGGTGTACTATTTTACAAGACCTATCTGTGTGTTTTTTATGATTCTGATTGTAGTTACACTGCTGGCACCGGTGATCCAGAAGCGTCGGCGGGAAGCTGTATAAGTGCATTCATACAGGTTTGAAAAGAAGGAGGAAGAATAAGATGAAGAAAATCTTAGGTATTGCATTGGGTGCAGTGATGGTTATGAATCTGACGGCATGCTCCGGCGGCGGGGCCGGTGCACCGGCAGCTTCTACGGCGGCCCAGGCAGCCCAGGCCCAGAGCGGAACGGCAGAAAAAGACGGAGACCAGAGTACAGACAGCGGTTATCCAGTGGATAAGGTGACTCTTCTGTGTCCCTCAGACGCAGGCGGCGCCATGGATCAGAACTGCCGCATGATGGCACCCTATCTGGAGAAGCATCTGGGGGTACCGGTGGAAGTGACCAACATGGGAGGAAGTGCATGCTGGATTGGCTGGAGTTATCTTTACAATGAGGCACCCAAAGATGGCTCCTGCATTTCCTTTGCCAATTTCCCCAATATGATCACCGGTTATCTGGATACTGCCAATACCACCGGACTGGACAACACCAGCTTCCAGTTCCTGGAAATGCTCACGTCCGATACCAATATCATCGTGGCGGCGGAAGGGGAGGATCGTTTTACAGATCTGGAGAGCCTTCTGGAATACGCCAGGGACAACGTAGTGACCGTGGCAGATGCCGGAGCCAGAACCGATGACGCGGTCTGCGTGGCACAGCTGGAAAAGGCATCCGGTGTCACATTCCAGCATGTACATTTTGAAAATACCGCCGGCGGCATGGCTGCGATCCAGGGCAGGCAGGTGGATCTGCTGGTGTGCAATGTCAGCGAAGCAGTGGAGCCTGTTGAGAGCGGTGCTATCACGGGGATCGGCATCATCGACAGGGAGCGCAGTTCCTTCCTGCCAGAGCTGCAGTGCAGCGGAGATCTGGGATATGAGATTTCCTGCTCTTCCAGCCGGGGCTTCATCTGTGCCCATGGCATGGACGAGCAGGCCAAGGCACTGGTGTGCGAAGCGCTGGAAGCAGCCATGAACGATCCGGAGCTGCAGAGTGCGGCAGAAACCGCCGGAATCAATCTGGCTCCGATGAATGAAGCGGAATTTACCGGATGGGTGACAGCGCAGAATGACGCGATCAGAGAGATCTTTGGGATGCTGGATTAGAGCGTGTTTGAAAATTGCTTTCCGGTAGCTGTGCGTCACAGCTTGTGGGGAATTTGGCCCAAATGAACGTGGCACAGTGGGCTATGTTAAGTTAATTTGGGCTAAATATACCGCAAAGTGGGGCGTGCACACCGAAGGCGTCCCTTGTGGAGATGGCCGGAAGGAATTTTCAGACGCACTCTGGTACAGCTTATAAGCCTACCTTCACACCGGGCAAGTGTGACAAGGTAGGCTTTTTATTTTGTCTTGTTGTTCCTGTCTATACAGAAAAACAGTAAAACTAGAAATATTACAAACAAGATCAGATCCTGAAATGAAAACATCCCCATCTGCACCACCCGTAACACGGTTGTTTTCCTGACACAAATCATACTATGGTTTCCATAATCCGACAATCCCCATGAATAGTAACCAATGAACGAATGGTATGGAAAATATGGATGATACTTATGGGAATTTCTCTTAAAACCTGATATAATATCAACAGTCGCCTGTGAAGACCAGAAGGGTCTGAAAAGGAATGGAGGAGAATCTTATGGAACTGACGGGAAAGACACCGGAGTACATTGCCCGCATACAGCTCCGGTATGAGGAGCTGCGCAATTCAGAACGGAAGCTGGCGGATTATTTTCTCCAGCGGAATCTGGAAGAGCCTTTGACAGACAGCGTGAAGCAGCTGGCAGAGCGCACCCAGGTCAGCGTGGCGTCGGTGATCCGGTTTTGTCAGGAGCTGGGGTATGAGGGGTATGCGGAATTTAAGCTGGTGACCCGGCAGGCGGGCTTTCTGCCGTCTGTGGGAAATATCACCCTGGATGGGAATATGTCCGCCGGGGATCTGAAGAAAAATATCTGCGATTTTGCCGGTATCAGTATCCGGAAATGCATCGAGACTATCGATGACGGGCAGCTGGAGAAGGCCATTGCTGCCATAGTGGGTGCAAAGCGGCTGATGATCTGCGGCATCGGGACCTCCGCCGGAATTGCAGTTGCCGCTGCCAATACATTCATGAATCTGGGTATTCCCAGCTTTCCCTTGTCAGAGGAGCTGCTGATGATGCGCACGGTATCTATGCTGCAGCCTTGTGACGTTGTGCTTGGTATCAGCAACTGCGGTTATGTGAAGCCCATTGTGGATACCCTGAAAATCGCCATGGATGCAGGGGCAGCCACGATCCTGATTACCGGGGAGGAGAATTCCCTGGCAAAGAAATATGCGGACCATGTGCTCCGGGCCAGCAGCTATGGGAATCCGGGAATGCTGGATATGCTGACGGTGACCTCCTGCCAGCTGGTCACGATCCAGATTCTCCAGGCAGGCTGTCTGACCCGCATGGATCAGGAGGCATTAAAGCACCTGCACCAGCGAACCAATCTGTCCGAGATGACCCGTTATGCCCAGTCCGTGGAGGAGGTGCGTCCTTCACGGGTGAAGTACTGACGGGAATGGGCGCAGCTGCATGAAGGCGGATAAAAGAAAGGAATGAAGCTATCAATGAGAGAAATTAAAAATGCAGCCATTATCGGCATGGGTGCCCTGGGGATGCTTTACGCAGACCTGATCATCCAGAATATCGGGCCGGAGGCAGTCTGCTTTGTAGCAGATGTTGACCGGGTGGAGAAGTACAAGGCTATGGATTTTACGGTTAACGGCGTGGGGAAGCATTTCCCAATCGTGGACAGCCAGGAGGCAGCAGTGGCGGATCTGGTGATTGTGGCAGTCAAGTATAATGCCCTGGCATCGGCCCTGGATACGATGGAGAATTGTGTGGGGCCGGAGACAACCATCATATCCGTCATGAACGGAATCACCAGCGAGGAGATCATCGGGGAACGCTATGGAGACGAGAAGCTGGTTTATGCCATCGCCCAGGGCATGGACGCGGTGAAGTTTGGCGGAGATCTGAACTATACAAGACCCGGAGAGCTGCGGATCGGGATCCGGGATAAGAGGGGGAACAAGACAGCAGTGCCGGATGGCAGTACGGTGGATGGGGCGGATAAAGACGCGGGTGATTGTAAGAATCCCATAGGGATAACAGCAAATGCATGTAGCGGCAGGGGCGGTGCCACAGAGTGCGGCTCCCCGGAAAATGATGCCGCAGAGTATGGTTCCCTGGAGTGTGGCTTCCTGGAAAGTAATGCCGCAGAGTATGGTTCCCCGGAGTGTGGCTCCCCGGAATATGATTCCGCCAGCCGCCTGGATGCCCTGACCCGCTTCTTCACCCGGGCAGGCATCTCCTACACAGTGGAAGAGGATATCATGTACCGTCTCTGGGGGAAATTTATGTTGAATGTGGGAATCAACCAGACCTGCATGGCATTTGAGACCGATTACGGCGGATCCCTTGAGCCGGGGAAGACCTACGATACCCTGGTGGGCGCCATGCATGAGGTCATGGCCGTGGCCCATGCGGAGGGGATTGACCTGAAAGAGGAGGATATCACCTTCTACATAGACCTGATCCGGACCCTCTCCCCATCCGGAATGCCCTCCATGCGCCAGGACGGCATTGCAAAACGCCCTTCGGAGGTGGAGATGTTTTCCGGCGCCCTGCGGAAGATGGCGGCAAAGCACGGGATCCCGGTGCCGGTCAATGACTGGCTGTATGGGAGGATTAAGGAGCTGGAGGCAGGATATTGAGAGATTACAGAATGGGGGAAGCATATGGGAAGTTATCTCAATCCGGGGAATAAAGGACTTCGCGAAAGCCTTAATTCGGCAATCTATGTAGACAAATCAAAGCTCATTGCAAAGACGAATGCGGTGCTGGACACAAAACAGAAATTCTTGTGTATCAGCCGCCCCAGGCGGATTGGAAAGTCTATGGCAGCAGACGGTAGCGATTCCCAATAAAGAGGTTTCTCAGGAATATGTCAATGCGATCAGTACTATGGACTGGCATGAAGTGATTGGATCTGTAGAGGCATCACGGAAGCTTTTGGAAGCATTGTGGGCTGTGGACGGGGATGCGGTGGCAGTAGTAATTGAATTAAAATAGAACAAGAGCGCTGTTAGGGAGATTGCGCAGATCCGAGAAAAACAGTATGTAGAAGTCCTGAAGGATTATCAGGGGGACCTTCTTCTTGCTGGCTATGCCGGACAAGATGTATTGGGTATCTGTGTCTATCTCTAAAATTCGCGGCATTGAAGTTCCGCTTTGAATATGATAAACTTGATAAAAATACAAAAGGAGAGGATATTTCATGGAGAGAAATTGCCCATATTGTGATGCCCATTCATTTGGAAGACAAAAAAAAGCAGCGCAGATAGTTTGTTGTTCAAAACTGATTACTGCGGTAGCTGTAAGCTGTCTGGTGATGCTTACAGCCGTATCTTGTTCTTCCGAAAAAAACGAATTTGCTTCAAAGCCGGAGACTTCTGCCGAAACAGAGGCGTCCGGGCAAACGCAGCCGCAGACAGAGCTGGAACAGTATCAGGCAGCGGCAGAGAAGGGGGATGCGGAGGCCATGTTCCAGCTGGGAGCATGCTATGAAGAGGAGAAAAATAACGAGCTGGCGTTTCACTGGTATAAGGAGGCAGCAGAACTTGGACACAAGGATGCCATGTACAAAATGGCCGAGTGCTATACAGGGAAAATGGGGGTGGAAAAAGAGCCTGCATTTGTTGTGATATGGTGTCAGAGGGCGGCTGAGGCAGGTCATGTGAAAGCCGCATGTGATATGGGGGTATTTAGCGAAAATGGCCATGGAGTGGAGCGGGACAATAAGGCAGCCTTCCAGTGGTATCAAAAAGCAGCGGAGCAGGGGTACATACCCGCCATGATAGATCTGGCTGGCTGTTATATGTATGGGAAAGGGACAGAGCAGAATTCTGCGGAGGGGATCGAATGGCTACAGAAGACAGCTTCAGCAGGAAGTAGTGAAGCTATGTATCTTTTGGGGCAGGTTTATGCTACCGGGAAGGTGGCGGAACAGGATTATGAGGCGGCTGTGGAGTGGTATCAGAAGGCGGCTGATCTTGGGTATGTGCAGGCGATGGACTGTCTGGGAGAATGCTATATGAACGGACAGGGGGTAGAGCAGAATTATGGGACAGGAGCAGAATGGTACCAGAAAGCGGCAGGGCAGGAGCATGCAGATTCGATGTATCATTTGGGGGAATGCTATATAAAAGGCCTTGGTGTAGAGCAGGATTACGAGATGGGGGCAGAATGGCTTCATAAGGCAGGAATTCTTGGAAACGTAGACGCAATGGCAGCAATGGCAGCGCTTCGTGAACATGGTCTCGGCGTTGAACAGGACACCGCGGCAGCAGCAGAAATGTTTTATGCAGCGGGGATAGGTTACTATGAGGGAGAGGGGGTGAAACAGAGTTATGAGGCTGCGTTGGTTTTTTTTGAAAAGGGAGCAGGGCTTGGCAGTGCGCAAGCTATGAATTATGTAGGGCTTTGCTATATGAGCGGACAAGGTACTGAGCAGAATGCCCCGGCGGCTATGGAGTGGTATCAGAAGGCGGCAGACCAGGGGTATGGGCCGGCTATGCTGTCTGTTGGCTTGTCTTACTACAGCGGGATTGGTGTGGAAAAAAATTATGGGGCAGCTGTGGAATGGTTTCTAAAAGCAGATGAACTTGGGGTTGCCAGAGCAGCATATTATCTTGGAGAGGCTTACGAATACGGGAGAGGCGTGGAGATGAATCAGGAAGCTTCCATTGCATGGTATGAAAAAGCCGGGGATCAGGGAGATATTAAAGCCATGCGTACATTAGCCGGAAACTATCAGCTTGGACTCGGCGCACCGAAGGACGAAGAAGAGGCTGTACGGTGGTATCGGGCAGCAGCAGAGCTTGGAGACGCGGAGTCCATGTGCGATGTGGGAGCCTGTTACCAGTTTGGTAAGGGTGTAACAAAGGATCAGGAAACGGCTGTAGAGTGGTACCAGAGGGCCCAGTCTGCCGGAAATATAGAGGCTATGTACAATCTGGGGAAGTGCTATGAGTGCGGGTGGGGCGTGGAAAAAAATCTTGATGTGGCCGCCCGATGGTATCTGAGCGGGGCAAACCGGGGAGACGGCGAAGCCATGTACGCGCTGGCTTCCTGCTATAAGTTTGGATACGGTTTACAAACGGATCTCGAGGCTGCCATTCGCTGGTATGAGGCTTGTGTAGCGACCAATAGTACAGCTTCCAAATCGGCACAGAATCGTCTTGATGAATTTTCCCGAAACCATTAAAAATTGTTTTACTCTGATAAAGGTTGTAGAAAACTACGTTTTATCAGGTGTCAGGAAATTTCAAAAGTTGTAAACTGGTGGTAGAAAGAAAACAACCACCTGAAAAAATAAAGCAAAAAGAAACTTTGGTTATACTGTACCATTTTCCAGTGAATTATTGAAATATAATTGTCATTTTCCGCCAAAAACTGTAACCATTATGATTGATATTTATAAGAAGATTTGGTATAATAGTCAGAAATATAGTGATTTCCGGCAAAACTGTCTGGATTTGTCGGAAAAAGGGGGTTAATAATGGATAAGAAGTTGTACGACATGATGGATTGGGCGGGGATCGAGGAACTGGTGTACTCAGAGGCAGCAGAACCAAGGCAGCTTCTGGGGCCTCACGTAACGGAGGACGGTATCCTGATCCAGGCGTATATTCCCACTGCGGCGCAGATTATCGTGAAGACAGCCAAGGGAAAAGAATATCCCATGGAATTCCAGGAGCTTCAGGATGGGAATGGGGTATTTGCGGTGCTGGTGCCGGGAAAGCGTATTCCCGACTATACCCTGCGGATTACTTATGACGGCGGTATGTCCGCTGAGATTCACGATCCATATGCATTTGACTCCCAGTATACCGACACTGACTTAAAGAAATTCGCCGAGGGTATCCATTATGAGATCTATAGGAAGATGGGCGCCCATCCCATGGAGCTGAAAGGCGTCAAGGGGGTGAATTTCTCCGTGTGGGCACCCTGCGCCGTGCGGGTCAGCGTAGTGGGTGATTTCAACAGCTGGGATGGCCGCAGGCACCAGATGCAGAGACTGGGTGACTCCGGCATCTTCGAGCTGTTTATTCCGGAGCTTGAAGCAGGGGCCGTATATAAGTATGAGATCAAGAACCGCAAGGGCGAGCCTATGATGAAGTCCGACCCATATGGGAACTATGCGGAGCTGCGCCCCAACACAGCCTCGATTGTCTGGGATATCAGCCAGTACCAGTGGCAGGATGAAAAGTGGATGGCAGCCCGTGAGAAGACGGATACCAAGGCCGGACCCGTGTCCATCTACGAGATGCATCTGGGATCCTGGATCCGCAAGCCCATATCCGTGGATGAGGACGGCAGGGAGATCGTGGGTTCGGAATTCTACAATTACCGTGAGATTGCTCCCCGTCTGGCGGAATATATTAAGGAAATGGGATATACCCACGTGGAGCTGATGCCGGTCATGGAACATCCCCTGGATGCATCCTGGGGCTATCAGGTGACCGGGTATTATGCCCCTACCAGCCGTTATGGTACACCAGATGATTTCATGTATTTTATGGATTATATGCATGGCCAGGGCATCGGTGTGATCTTGGACTGGGTGCCGGCCCATTTCCCACGGGATTCTTATGGACTGGCGGCATTTGACGGTACCTGCGTCTACGAACACCAGGATCCCCGTCAGGGTTTCCATCCTCACTGGGGCACTCTGATCTACAACTACGGACGTCCCCAGGTCAGCAACTTCCTGATCGCCAATGCGCTGTTCTGGGCGAAGCAGTACCATGCTGACGGGGTCCGCATGGACGCGGTGGCCTCCATGCTCTATCTGGATTATGGGAAAAATGACGGCGAATGGGTGGCCAATATCTACGGCGGACATGAGAACCTGGAGGCAGTGGAATTCCTAAAGCATCTTAATTCCGTTTTCAAAGGCCAGACCCGGGGCGCGCTGCTGATCGCTGAAGAGTCCACCGCCTGGCCCCAGATCACCGGTGCCGTCAAGGACAATGGCCTTGGATTTGACTATAAATGGAACATGGGCTGGATGAATGATTTCACCAGCTACATGCAGTGCGATCCTTATTTCAGAAATCACAATTACGGCAAGCTGACCTTCAGTATGCTGTACGCCTATAGTGAAGATTTTGTCCTGGTATTCTCCCATGACGAGGTGGTTCATGGCAAATATTCCATGCTCTGCAAGATGCCGGGAGAGAACTACGAGGCCAAGGCTAACAACCTGCGGGCCGCCTACGGTTATATGTACGGTCATCCCGGCAAAAAGCTTCTGTTCATGGGCCAGGAATTTGCCCAGGTGTCCGAATGGAACGAGAATGAAGAACTGCCCTGGGGCATTCTGGAGTACCCGGTCCACAAGACTACCCAGGAATATGTTAAGGCTCTTAATAAGTTGTATAGGACCCAGCCGGCTTTATCCCAGAAGGATTTCCATCCTGACGGATTCCAGTGGATCAACTGCTCCCTGAGCAGCGAGAATATGGTAATATTCCAGAGGAAGACTGACAAGCCGGAGGAGACCCTGCTCTTTGTCAGCAACTTTGCTCCCGTAGAGCACAAAAACTATCAGATCGGCGTTCCTTTCTATGGAAAATATAAAGAGATTTTGAACAGTGACGCCGAGATCTACGGCGGAAGCGGTGCAGGAAATCCCCGTGTCAAGACTTCCAGGCAGGAAGAATGGGATGAGCGTCCGAATTCCATCGTCATTGACGTACCGCCCATGTCTACCATCATCTTCTCCTGCACCCCTATGCCGGAGCCGGTGAAGAAGGAAGCGAAGTCTGCGAAAGACACAAAGGCCGCGAAAGAGACAAAGGCTGTGAAGGGGACGAAGACCGCGAAGGCGGGGAAAGTATCTGAGACAGCCAGGGAAGAAAAGGCAGGGAAGGGATCCGGGACCGCCAAGGTAGAAAAGGTGGAAAAAGTATCCAAGACAGCCAAGGAAGAGAAGGCGGAGCAGGCATCCAGGGCAGCGAAGCCGGAGGATAAACCGGCTGCCGCGGAAGCTGTAGCAGGATTGAATCCTCCGGAAGCCCCAACGAAACCTGCGGCCCGCAGAGGAAGACCTCCCAAGAAAAAAGAACCAGAGGCGGAGGTAGTAGCCGCAGAAAAGGCAGCACCTATAGAGGTGACTGCCGTGGAAGACAGTACGGCAGAACCAGCCGTGGCAAAGGAAAAACGGGTAACAGAGTCAGTCGGGGCGAAAGCTGAAAAAGCGTCAGAGCCAGCCGGGACAGAAGCCTCAAAAGTGGCAGAGCCAGTCGGAGCGAAAGCCGGGAACGTGCCAGAGCCAGTAGAAGCTGAAAAGGGAGAGAAGGCAACAGAACCAGTTGAAGCGAAAGCCGAGAGCGTGCCAGAGCCAGTAGCAGCAAAGGCAGCGGAGGTAACAGAGTCCGTCGAAGCGAAAGCCGAAAACGTATCAGAGCCGAAAGAGGTGAAGACAGCAGAAGCCGTTAAGGCGGCGGAGTCGAAAGTAACGGAGGCCAAGAAGGAAGCAGAGCCAGTAACAGAAGACGCTGAGAAGGAGACCACACCAGAGCCGCCCAAAGCCGAATCGGTTCCGGCCCCCAGGCGCACCAGAAGAAAAGCTATGGTCACGGAAGCTGATGAGGAGCCTGTATCTGTAAAGACAGAAAGCCTGACACCAGCCAAAAAGGCTTCTGCCAGAAAAAAGACAGCCAAAGAACCCACTGAGAAGGCAGAAACCTCCACCAGGAAAAAGTCAGTAAAAGAGGCAGCCGATAAAGCAGATACTTCCGCTAAGAAGAAGGCTGCTAAGGAGCAATCCGCCAAGGCAGAGACTCCCGCCAAAAAGAAGACAGCCAAAGAACCAGCCGCCAAGCCAGAGACTGCCACTAGAAAAAAAGCCGCAGAAAAGAAGGATTCTGAGAAAAAGGATACCACGAAGAAGGCTGCGGCGGGGAAAGGCAAAGGCACTGGGAAGAAGACTGCGTCGAAGAAGGCGGAATAGGGCATTATCAGTGATGTTTCTGTGTTCCGTTATATTGTTACTGTTCATGGGAAGCGATCCCCCGCAGCTTGCTGCGGGGGATTAGAGCTTCTGGGGGATACAGAGAAGCGGATAGAGGAAAGGGATTATTAGCCAGTGAGCATCTGATCAGCATAAAAAGGAGGGGCATCATGAAGTTTCCATTCAAAAAAGAAAAAAAGGTAATATTCCAGAATGTGGGAAAGCAGCAGGGCTTCACTCTGGAAAACCAGGACAGAAAGCTTTCTGATTTTACAGATACGGACATTGAAGATTATCTGTATGATATGTTTGACTCGTCAGACCAGTTCGTGATCCTGACAGCGCCAGAACCACAAGGCAAAGTGCGCTACATACAGTCATGTACCCATGACGGAGAGATCGAGGTGGAGCTGGGGATTGAAGAGAAAGGAACCTGCCTGTATTATAAGATGTGTTCAGAAGAAGAATGCTGCCGGATATTTCTTGACTTCTATTACAACCGGTTTGTTCCGGATATGGGAGAATATAAGCCGGTGGAGTTTTAAGGGCGGTCACATGACCGCCGTTTTAATTGTGTACAAATGTTACTAAAATATTCTGGTTGATTGTTCATATGTTATATTGAAAAACATATATTAAAATGTTATTCTTTTTATGTAAATGATCATGAGATATTTTATTCTGGATGGAGAAAACAGATGAAGCTGAACCAGTTAAGATATTTCTGCCTTGCTTGTGAAAAGAAGAGCATTACGAAAGCTGCGGAAATGCTGTTTGTCTCCCAGCCGGCGGTTTCTGCTGCAATCAGGGAATTGGAGAGGGAGTATGGCCTTAAGCTTCTGGAGCGGCAGTACAAAGGCTTTCAGCTGACAGAGCAGGGCAGGGAATTTCAGGAGAAGGCAGCGGCCTTACTGAATGAAGTGGACCGTTTTTCACGGCAGATGCATGAGATGGCTGAAAAGAAAGATTCGATTGTTCTTGGCCTCACAAGATCCATCGGTTCTCTGGTTTATGCGGAAATTTTCCCGTTCTTTGTTCAGGAGAACAGCAATGTTCAGGTTATCACAAAACCGGCCACCTCCCAGGAGATTACAGAAGCCCTCAAAAGTCATCAGATGGATGTGGCGATCATGCCGGAGTCAGGGGAGCAGAAAAAAGATGATACACTGGTATCCTGCAGGATCCGGGATATGGATATGGTCTATGCTGTGGCAGAAGGCCATCCTCTGGCCCGGGAGCCTTATGTGACGGTTCCCATGATTTGTAAAGAGAGGATGGTGTCAACCATTAATGATCTTGTAAAGACCAGGGTTCTGGAAGAGCTATTTGCGATATATGGGGAAAAACCTGATATCTGGCAGAGATATGACCAGCTGACTATGGTGATTCACATGATCCGCTCCGGTCATGCCACAGGCCTCCTCCCGCAGGATATTGTGCTTCGCAATAAGGGAATTACAGGACTGCATCTGAGAGGAGTGGAAACGATTGGCATCTCTATGGTATGGAAAAAAGGAAATGAGAAGAACCAGGCAGTAAAAAAATTTATAAAGAGTGTCTGTGAATATTATCATGAAAGTATCGAATTCTCGAAGTAGGACTGCGCACCCGCTGGGCGCATGAGGGTTTACTGTGAAACAGCAGGAATCCGTACAGAAAACGAAAAGTAATATAATTTGAATTTATAAGAAAGAAAAAAGCGTTATTTTACAGAACGGCATCAGACAATTATAATAAAACCAGTGGCCAAGGTACAAAAAATCTCCGGAGATTAAAACTAAAATGGTTTTTAGGAGGTTATCATGAAAGAGACAAATGAGGGGAAGAAGGAATTCAAAATTGAAGGAATTCCTGCAAAGATTTATTTGCCGTCGGCGCTTCTGGTTGGAGCGGCCTTTTTAACAGGTTCACTGGATACGGACATGCTGTCCACAATGGCATTCCTGTTTGCACTGGGTGCCGCCTGCTATGCAATAGGAGAGAGGATCCCGTTTTTCAATACATGGATCGGGGGAGGAAGCATGCTTGCCATGCTGCTCCCATCTGTGTTGGTTTATGCAGGGATAATTGGTGAAGAATATGTGGAAGCTGCTACTTTGTTTTTTGACGGTGCAGGATTCCAGAATCTGTTTATCTGTATCCTGATGGCTGGTTCTTTTATTGCCCTGAACCGTAATCTGTTAATAAAATCGATTGTACGATACATCCCTGCAATTCTGGCCGGAGTGGCAGTGGCAGCGGTTTTTGGAATTCTGGCCGGAGTCATGATGGGGCATTCGGTTCCGGAACTGATGACTTACTATGTTTTGCCAATTATGGGAGGAGGAAACGGAGCCGGAGCCATTCCCATGAGCCAGATTTATGAAGCGGCAACAGGTAACAGCAAGGATACCTACTATGCGGCGGCAGTGGCAATACTGACAATCGCTAATATTATCTGTATTATTGCAGGTGCCGTGCTTAACGGAATCGGCAAGGTGGTTCCGGGGCTGACCGGAGATAAAAAATCCATTATGAGGCAGGGCGATGATGTAAAGGATGAAAAGGTACAACTGCCCAAGCCGAACCTGGAAGAGACAGCGGCAGGCATTCTGATCATAGGCGCGGTATATGCATTATCAACCCTGATGTCATCAAAAATTCTTCCGAGTATAGGGGGGATCCGGATCCATGCATATGTATATTTTGTTCTGTTCATGGTGCTGGTGAACGTATCAGATATTGTGCCCCTGGAGTTCAGGGCCGGGATCAGGAATCTGCAGGCATTTCTTGTGGGAAAGCTGGGAGTTGTAGCCTTTGCGGCAGTCGGAGTGTCCATGCTGGATTTTGGAGAATTTATCTCGGCGGTTAATCTGGAGAATCTGATTATTTCCTTTGCCGTGGTTCTGGGAGCAATTGTTGGAACAGCGGTTATGGGCTGGTTCTTTGGATTCTATCCGATTGATGCAGCAGTTACGGCAGGTTTATGTATGGCGAACAGAGGAGGAAGCGGAGACGTAGTAGTGCTCAGTGCGGCAGACCGTCTGGAATTGATGTCCTATGCGGCGATTTCTTCGCGGGTAGGAGGCGGATTAGTATTGATCATTGCAGGTGTTGTATTTAACATGCTGCTGTAACAGGAGGAGAAGATGGATAAGGCATATGAGTTGGAACGCATCCGCGAAAATGCGGTGGGAAAAGAACTGGATGAGGAACTGGCCGGACAGTTTCCGGTAAAAAAACAATATGAAGTACAGATTCCTACCCGTCATGGAGAAGTGCATTGCTATGTGTTTGTACCCATGACTGGAGACGGAAAACGTCCGGTGATTATCAATTTCCATGGTGGAGGATTTGTGAAAGGATATAGAGGAAGGGATATTTTGTTCTCCCGGAATCTTGCCTGCCATACAGACTGTGTAGTGGTGGATGTGGATTATAAAGTTGCACCGGAATACAAGTACCCTTATGCTGTGGAAGAGGGATATGATGCGGTGAATTACATTTCCGGTCATGAAGAAGAATTTGGGATTGATAAGAGAAAGATTTTCTTGTCAGGACAGAGCGCAGGGGGCAATCTGGCAGCAGGGATTACGATTATGGCCAAAAAACAGAACGGTTTTTCTGTTTTGTTGACAATGCTTTCTTATCCGCCTCTTGACCTGGCAAAGGATCCGGCAGATAAGGGCTGTGCCGGTCTGGAGGCAGAACGGGTAGAGACGGCCAGACTGTATAATGACTGGTACATAGAGAGCGGCAGGAGAACAGAAATCTATGCTTCGCCTGTGTATGCTTCCCGGGAGGAACTGGCGGGCCTGACACCATTTTTGATTATCACTGCCCAAAAAGATATGTTAAGTGAGGAAGCGGTAAAGTTTGCCTGCCAGCTGATTGACGCAGGCGTGACCGTGACGGCGAAAAAGGTGGAGTCGGCGGTGCATGGATTTCTGGTACGCAGAAGCGAGGGCTTTGGGACAGCAGAAAAGCTGATCTTTGGTATGGTCAGGCAGTATCTGGAGGAGACGGATTTGTGAAAACAGGGAATGTAAATCCGGTGTTTTCGTCAGCCTGCGGCGGGAGTATCTGATCAAAAGAATCAGGTCCGGTCCGGCAGCGTACAGCCTTCTTCACAGAGTATCCGGTACAATTCCCTGGAAGGACGGCTGAGGGAGTCAATGGTATCATGGTAGATTACAGCCCATTGCCAGACAGGAGCGGGACAGTCATCAATCTGATAGTAATTAACCTGCTGCCCCGTGTGATATGTGTGGGCGAAGGAGGCGGGGACCAGAGAGATTCCCATGCCGTTTGCCACAAGGCGGATGACTGTTTCGATGTTATACGACTCGATCATGACATCATAGCTTCCACCCAGCTGGGACAGAATGGCATCTGCAGCGGTACGCGTCTTTTTCCCTTTCCGGGTCAGAATAAAAGGAATGCCGTTTACGGAATTAAGGGACAGGAAGGGCATATCACTTCCCGATATCTGGTATGCCTGGTTATTGAGAGGGTGATTTTCGGGAAGAGCCAGATATAATGGTTCCTCATGGAAAATATGGTATTTCACGTGGGAGTTTTTCAAAGGCAGACATACAATGGCCAGATCAATGACTCCTGCTAACAGCTTTTCCTCCAGAACAATACTGGTATCTTCAATGATCTCAAAGGTAATATTAGGAAAATCCTCATGAAAACGTTTAAGAAGCCCTGGGAGCACCAGGGCTCCCAGACGTTCGACAGAGCCGATTTTTAAAATCCCCTTGTGCATCTGATTCAGATCACAGAAATCCATCTCCATATCTTCATACAGTTTTCGGATCTGATAGGCCTTTTTGATAAAGCAGCTTCCGGCATAAGTAGGAAGCAGGCCCGAGGGTCTGCGGGTAAAAAGGGACTCTCCCAGCTCTGCCTCCGCCTTGGTTAAGGTTTTACTGAGTGCAGGCTGGGAAATATAGAGCTTTTTTGCTGCCTGTGCCATACTTCCTTCTTCTGCAATGGTAATGATTTTCTCCAAATCTGATTTATCCATAAGCTTCCACCAATTCTAAAAAAGATGGTTTGAGTATATCACAAAAAAAGAAGTTTTGAAACAGACATCAGGAAAAAAGCAGGGAAGGCAGCTTGTTTTTTTCTGATAATTCCAGGATTGCAGTGATCATAAGTGAAAGCTGTTTTGGGTCGAAAGAGCTGCAGCAGGAAATCACTTTATCAGCCAGCTGCTTTTTACTTAATGGCAAAGAGACGCTCCCGGAAGCATCGCGGATTTCCTGGGTCAGGACGGCTCCGTTTTTCATATAAATATTCATACGGCAGCCCCAGTGTTTTGGATATCTGGAAGTAAAGTCAGGATGTTCCGTAACCTGTACCTTTGCCAGCAGCTTCTGGCGGTCATCCTGGTAAATGACATCCGGGGCGAAGTCCTCCAGCCCGATCTGTCCATGAAGCAGCGCGCAGGCAGTTACATAAGGCGTGGAAAACTTCGCGTCTGTAGGAAGCTTGGGGTGAATGCTGCCATGGGAAGCGCCGCATTGTTTTAGTCCGACCAGGTAGGTCTCTATTTCCACATGATCAATTTCTTGTGGGTGGACTGAATACTTGTTTTTTAAAAGAATGGCTGCATCAATAGCGCAATGGGTGCTGCGGCAGCAGGGATAAGGCTTCTTATCCACATGGAGAATTTCAAATACAGACCCCAAAGCTTTGTCCACAAGGGAATAATCATAAGCGTCTGACATCATGGGGAAGAGCCCGCCGTCATCTGCATCCAGGATGCGGCTGCTCCCCCTCATTCCGCCAAGAACCAGAAAGCAGGATTCCAGGCCGCTGAGGGCGGCACGTGCCGGGTGAAGGATTTTATTGGTGGAGCCGTCAGACAAAAATGCCCAGGTGGAGCAGGACTGTGTACCCGCCAGCCCCAGGGCATCCAAAATCTGCTGGCTGTCAAAGCCCAGGAGCTTTCCGCACGCCGCGGCAGCCCCAAAGGTGCCGGCGGTTCCGGTGACATGCCATCCCTTGTTGCGGTGGCTGGAGACTCCAAAGCCCATGCCGATTCTGGCCATTGTCTCATATCCGCAGATAACGGCTTCAAGAAAATCCTTTCCGTTTTTTCCCAGATATTCCGCCAGACACCATGCGGCGGGAATCACGACGGTTCCAATATGTGTTTTCGAGGTGATGTGTACATCATCAAGCTCCAGTATATGCCCGCTCATGGCATTCAGGAAAACCCCGGTCCGCAGAGCAGTTTTCTGTGGCGTACCCCATAAGGCCGTATCAGAGGCACCATTGCGGTCAAAATCAAGATAGGTTTTTTTGATATTCCTGAAAAGCGGATTGGAGATTCCTCCCAGGGCTGTTCCGATGGTATCCAAAGTGCAGTATTTTGCACACAACACCACCTCTTCGGGGGCATCCGTCGAATGGAAACTGCTGATAAAGTCAGCCAAATGTTTTAATTCGTTCATAGTGTCATCATTTCCTTTCGCAAAAGTGTGAACCTATGAACTTAGAACCTTTTCCCTAATTGTAATAGAAAAAACGGATTTTGGGAAATAACAAATAGTTTGAAGGGATATAATTTTTTTGAAACACCGCATAGTTGCAGGAAGCAAAGAAAGAAAGTACAATAGTAACTGTTACGTACAACACTGGTCACTGTTTTCAGACAGCAGAAGAATGCGCGTGTGCAGAACCGGCACACATATGGGGGATTACAGAATGGAAAAGAAGAAAGGCCTGGGTTTGTCAGGAGAATATCTGCTTGTAAGTGTTCTTGCAGTGCTGCTGTTTTTTCTGATCCTGAAGAATTTTTATGCATATAACAGCCATCTGGTCAGGCTTCAGCAGGATGAGTTTTTAAGACTTGCAAAATCGATCACTTATGGGATTGAGAAGCATCTGGAGGAAGAGAAAACCTCAGCAGACGGATTTCCTGATCCCTGGCTGTTATCTGGGGCCGGGGAGGATACATTGGAAACATGGATGGAACAGTATCTTTCCAGGAAGCCGCAGGTACGCCGCCAGCTCCTTTTGGCAGACCAGAATGGCAAAGTGATTCTTGACGTCAGGAACCCTGCGCAGGACACCTTCTTTTCCCAAACGGTATTCCCGGAAAGCGACGGATTTGGAGACCATACCCGGCTGGGGAAGGCCATGAAAATCGGGGAGCATGAATATGTGGTTCCAATTATCAAGCCCCTAAAGGATGAAGAGGAGCGGTATCTGATTGTCCTTATGGATATGGGAGAAATCCGGAAGTATCTCAACACAGTCATCGCGGACAAGGGGGACAGAGGCTATGTGGCATTGAAGACGGAGGAAGGATATATTATCTCCCACAAAAACCCGGAACAGATTGGTATGCATATGGTCAGGGGTAGGAAGGAGAAGTATCCGGAGCTTGACCTTTCCTATCTGGATGAGCTGGCCGCAATGCAGCTTTCCGGTCAGGAGGCTACCTATGTCTATGACTCTTACTGGTTCAGTGAGGAGCCGGTCAAAAAAGGGAAAAAGGTGGCAACCTTTACTCCACTGTATCTGGATCAGGAATTCTGGGTAGTGACTCTTAATCTGGATTACCAGACTTACATACAGCCTATGAGGGCCTATCTTTACAAAGGTATCGGTTTTACATGGGGCATTATGCTTCTTCTGGGATTTATTCTGTTCCGGTCCGGCAGAGCCAGGGCAGAACAGGAAAAGAAGCTTCGGGAGAACCGGTTTTTGCAGGAACTGAGCCGGGAACGGGAATTAAAGATTCATGCGGGCAAATTAAGCCAGATTGGAACCATGACAGGAAAGATCGCTCATGACTTCCGCAATTTCCTGATGCCGATTATAGGGCGGGCAGAATTTCTTCTGGCGGACGATGCCCTGACAGACCAGTCCAGGGAAGATGCCACTGTGATTCTGGAATATGCTGAAAAAGCCTCAGAACTGACCAGACAGATATCAAAGCTGAGCCGGAAGGAGAGCATGGCGGCAGATTACCAGTACTTTGAGGCGGTGGAAATGATCAGGGCATGGATTCCCAGATTTGTGTCCACGCTGCCGGAGCAGGTCATGTTTGAGGAAGAGATCCCCGGACTGCATGCCTGGGTCTATGGAAATGAGATACAGCTTCAGGAAGTCCTTTGGAACCTATGCAATAATGCCAAAGAGGCAATCAGTGGGCCGGAGGGAACCATCAGACTCCGGATTCAGGTAAAGAAGAGGGAAAGCCTTATAGCAGCCGGAGAAGGCCAGAACTTGTCTCCCTATGAGAAAGCTTTCCTGGAAATAGCAATATCAGATACCGGAACCGGTATCCCACCGGATATATTGGAAAATATTTTTAACGCGTTTTTTACCACAAAGCCAGAGGGAAAAGGAACGGGGCT
>Ga0137308_101053_pt1 | contig 32425 bp, 25 predicted proteins | sample Inofrocosms_June_FD_97181 | JGI IMG/M metagenome (GOLD analysis project Ga0137308, IMG submission 97181) | Mouse cecal microbial communities from Vienna, Austria - N-Acetylneuraminic and N-Acetylglucosamine D2O microcosms_June | ecosystem: Host-associated > Mammals > Digestive system > Large...
TTTGAGATCACACTCACTTTTACAAAGAAATTTACGTGAAGGAGACCATTTACTCTGGCGAAATATCCTGAAACACAAAAGGCCACCTGGTTTCAGATTGTTAATCACCAGATGGCCTACATGCTGTTTTATGGAATTTTCCAGTTTATTTTTGCATAAGATTTTTTACGCCTTCCTCTGTAGCCTTCACTAATACTTTTGATTTTCTCTTTTACCGTTATGGTTTTTATTGCAATTTTTATAATTACAGCATAGCAGAAAATGTGGGACGTTTCGATTCTGGCACCTTTAATGCTGCCATTGCCTGATCTGCTGAAAGATGGAGTGTTTCCATCATAGTCCTGAGATTCTCCAATAATGTAGACTCTTTCGCCTCTGCCTCTACACGCTTTGCAGTCTCTTCAGTCACTTCCTTCTTCATATCTTCCCATGCCTTAGAATTCTCCGCCTCTATCCGTTTTGCGGTTTCCTCGGCCACTTCCTTCTTCATATCTTCCCACGCCTTACAGTTCTCCGCCTCTATCCGTTTTGCGGTTTCCTCGGCCACTTCCTTCTTCATATCTTCCCATGCCTTACACAATTCAAGTTCCTCCTCTCCTTCTTTCAGTTCCAGCTTCATATTGATACAGCGGTCTAATACATCGATCTCTTCCCGCCTCAGTTTATGGCCATTATCCTGGATCGTCCGGATCATCCCTTCCTTGTCATTGGCATACTTGATCAGGGCAAGAACCTCCCGCAGGGATGTGCGGAATTTATCCAGCTCCTGGTCCGACAGCCCGAATGGGGCAATCAGATGGATCCGGTAGTCCTGGGCCAGGGACAGGACCCGGTCATCCTGCACATGGAGCATCTCATGGAGGGATGTGGGACCGTCCCAGGCATCGGGTGACCAGAAGATCACCAGGGTGATAACCGGAAGAAGACGGTCCTCTCTGTAAAAGCCGGACAGGAACTCCCCTCTCCCGCGTCCCTTTGAGTCCTTTGCTTTCCAGTGGCTTCTGGCCGCCTCCTGCACCTGCTTCGTATAGTGCATGGCGTCGTAGAGCATGTTCCGCACCGGCATGGCATAACTGGTTTCACTCTGGTTTTCGATGCCCAGAAGCAGGTAGGCTGTATTTCCATCCTCCATGGCTGTCAGGCTTTTCATAACATCCCGGTATTTCTGTTCCTGCCGTTTTCTGGCTTTAATTATATCACACCATTCTTTTTTTCACAATACCCTGCATGAATATATAATCGCCAAACGATTAACATATGTAACAGTCCAGGCGGTGTCTGAACTGTTACCTGCACTGACCAGGCAGACCTCCCCCTTACTCCTTTTAATGCACGACTTCCATAAGCAGCTCCACCACAAACACTGCCACACATCCTCCCAGGGACACACGGAACAGATTCCCGTCAACCCATGCCAGCACTACCGCCGCCGCGAATCCGGCCAGGGCCGAGTAGAATGATCCGGTGGCTGAAAGAATTGCCGGAAAAGTCATCACGGAAAGGCTGACATAGGGTACATAATACAAGAAGGAACGGATAAAGGGACTCTTGATCTCTTTCCGGAGCAGAGTCAGGGGCAAAGCGCGGACCCCATACAAGGTGCCTGCCATCACCAGCAGGCTCAGCCAGATATTTTTTTCCATCTTCTATGCCTCCTCCTTCATAGGGAATAATGCCGCCGCCCCGCCAGCTACCAGAATGGTCAGAATCATCATCTGGAAACCGGAAGGAATCTCCTTAAGTCCTGGCAGCATCGCAAAAGCCGTGCTGGCTGCCATGGATACCACCACCACCCCGGCGATGATACGACTCTTTCTGGAGGGCGGAATCACCACGGCCAGAAACATTCCATAAAGGGCTACATTCAGGGCGCTCATGACCCTGGGCGGAAGAATCATCCCCACCACAGCGCCAAAAAAGGTACCCAGCACCCACCCCGGAGCTGCTGTAGTCACTGCCCCATACATATAAGCCGGATGAAGCTTTCCCCGAACTGCCACGGATATTCCGAAAACCTCATCCGTCACCCCATAGGACATGAGAAACCGGTGGAGAAATGGCTTATCCCTCCGGACCTTCTGGGACAAAGCACTTGACATCAGCAGGTACCGCAGATTCACCACGATCTGTGTCATCACCATCTCAATAAATCCTGCACCGGATACGATCATATTGATCGCCGCAAACTGCCCCGCAGATGCCAGCATAGCCGCAGACATGACTGAGGCCTGCAGTGCGCTAAGCCCCGCCTTCTTCGCCGCAATCCCCAATGTAAAAGATACGGCAAAATATCCAAGTCCAATGGGGATCCCGTCCCGCATCCCCCTGCGGTACCAGGACTTCCCGTCTGTCTTATCTTCCTGTATATCCCCCATGATATTCCTCCAAATTGATCTGATGCACTCCCGGATTCCCGCCGTGCCTGATTTTGTGTGACGGTTTTTGCGCCAAAACGATTACCAAGTGTTCAGTATACTCTTAACACACCATTTCGTCAATGATGACTATTCCAAAATTTTATGATATACTTTTTGCAGGTCAAACAGTCCAGATCCCCCAAAACAGCAACTCTTGCAGAAAGGAGTCTTCATGACCAGCAAAGAACTTCTCTACATCAAGACCATAGCCGAAGAAAAAAGCATCTCAAAGGCTGCCCGCAAACTTTTTATCGCCCAGCCATCCTTAAGCCAGTCTGTCCAGCGGATCGAGGAAGGGCTTGGCACCCCACTCTTCACCCGCACCAACAGCGGGCTGGTTCCCACCTATGCAGGAGAGCGTTACTGTCATATGGCCACACAGATTCTGAAAATGTATGAAGACTTTGAGCTGGAAATCAGCGATATCAACAATCTGCGCACCGGACGGATCCATGTAGGAATCACCAACCATCTGGGCACCCTGATCCTGGCCAGGGTTCTCCCTGAATACAAACGGATCTGTTCCTATATCGAAGTCTATATCCACGAGGAAAGCTCCACCCGTCTGGAGCAGATGATTATCAGCGGCGAGATTGACTTTGCTATTATGCACGCTCCCAGAGAGCAGCCCCAGACCCTGATTCACTACGACATCCTGGGGCGGGATCCATTCGTCATTGCCATTGCCCCGGACCATGCCCTTATCAGGAAGGCCATAGAAAAACCGGGCTATCCCTACCCGGTCTTAGACTTAAAGCTGTTAAAGCAGGAGCCGTTTCTGATGCTGCGCCGGGAACAGCGGATCCGGCAGATCACCGATGCGGTCCTGACCAGGGCCGGCATCAGCCAGCCGGATATACCCCTGACTCTGAAAAATTTTGAAACCGCGCAGCTTCTGGCCGCCCAGGGGCTTGGCATCACCCTGGTCCCCCTCCAGTATTCCCGCATCGCTTCCCCGGAATACAGTCCGGCCCTTCTATGTATAGATGAGAAGTATGGCGCCTTCTGGGATCTCTGTATTGCCTCCCTGGACAACGGCTTTCTCTCAAAGGCAGATCAGCTCTTCATCAGAGCTGTGAAGGAACAGTTTGGAGATATGGGGACGCCTGCATGAAAGATGCATCCCGAAGATACATTCTTATGTTACTCATTCATTTGCAAGGATTTTAAGCAAGTCCTCCGGCATAACGGCAGGTATATCTGACACGGAAAAATCTTTCATATTTCGAGTTACAATGTAGTCGGCATGAACCTGTTTTGCGCATTCATCTTGTAAGCCGTCCTCAAAGTCAGAAAAATCTTCTCTTTGTAAAGCATTCCTGACACTTTCATGGTCAGCACCTGCTATTTGCAACAAATCAAGCAGATCAAGGAGAAGCTTTCTTCTGTCCGCCTCAGTATAGCATTTTCTTAAAATATAAAATATGTTTGATACAGAATGCAGTGCAATATAGCCTGTGACTTCACCAGAAACACATTTCTCAAGCGCTGATTTAGATGCATCATAAAAGGGAGACCGCTTTTCCAGCACATCCAGTACAATATTTGTGTCAAATAAAACGAGCATATTTAGCCTCCCTCGCCTCCTCTAATTCTCTCTCATAATCGAAATCCTCCGGCAATGTTCCGGCAAATGTCATAAGCCCCTGGAATCCTTTTTGCCTCTTTTTTAAGGAATCTGCCGCTTTTGGGGGAGTATAAACAGTCTCGTCTCTGTCTGTCTGGGAATAGATAAAGCGTATATACATGTATGCTGCCTCTAACTTGTGTTCCGGCATTTTCTGCAGTAATCCTATTGCTTTTTCCAATGTTGACATAGACAAGTCTCCTTATTGTTTTTATAATATTTCTTTGATATTTTACCACTTCGCTGCCTACAGCTTCTCCTCATCATAGACTGCCCGCACCCCGCCGATGAATTTGGGCCTGGTTCTGGCGCAGACCAGATGGGCTTCCCCGATGGTCTTTTTCGAGATCCGCACCGGCACTGCCACCTCCTTCAGATGCATCCCGATGATGGTATCTCCGATATCCATCCCGGCATGGGCCCGGATCCGTTCCACAGCCACCGGGGCCTTCAGCCGCTTATAGAGGGCCGTGGCAAAGGAACCTCCTGCCTTGGGCTGGGGCACCACATTGACTTCCTCCCAGCCATACAGCTCCGCCGCCTTCTGCTCCAGGATCACGGCACGGTTCAGATGCTCGCAGCACTGGGCTGCCACATATACGCCCTTCTCCCCTGCCGCCCGACGGATCCCCTCCACCAGTTTTTCCCCCAGCTCCGGCCTGGAGTCACTGCCGATCCGGGAGCCTGCCACCTCACTGGTAGAACACCCCACCACCAGCACACTCCCCGGCTTCAGATTAATCTTTTCAAGTAACTCTCTGGCGGACTCATAGGCCTCCTGCTCAATCATTTCCACTGTTTTCATCTCAGTCATACAGATATTCTCCTTTCAATCCCACCCTTTACTCTGCCCTCATTTCGTGCTACAATTCCTAAATATGCCCATCTGCCCCCTCCCGGGCAGCGGGACACTGTTACGACAAGGAGCATAACATCATGGATAAAAAACAAAAATTACTCACCCAGGCCCCTGGCCGCGCCCTCTTTTTCTTCGCACTTCCCATGATCCTGGGAAACCTGTTCCAGCAGTTTTACAACATGGCAGACTCGGTAATCGTAGGCCGGTTCGTAGGGGAGAATGCCCTGGCCGCCGTAGGCGCCTCCTATTCCTTCACCAATGTCTTCATCATGATCGCCATCGGCGGAGGGATCGGTGCTTCCGTCCTTACCAGCCAGTACCTGGGAGCCGGGAAATACCGGGAGATGAAGACCTCTGTCTACACCTTCCTGATCACCTTTGCAGCCCTCAGCACCCTGCTGGCAGTTGTGGGCTTCTGCTACAATCCGGCAGTGCTGCTGGCCCTGCAGACCCCGGACAATATTTATGAGGATGCCATCCTCTATTTGCAGATCTATTTTACCGGATTGCCCTTTATGTTCATGTACAACGTGCTGGCGGCCAATTTCAACGCCATGGGCAAATCCGGCATTCCCCTGGGGCTTCTGATCTTCTCCTCTGTGCTGAATGTGATCCTGGATCTGGTCATGGTCATCCACTTCCGGATGGGCGTGGCCGGAGTAGCCATCGCCACGGTAATCGCCCAGGGAATCTCTGCTGTCATCTCCTTCACCATCCTGATGTACCAGCTGAGAAGCTACAAGGCCGACCAGGCCCCGTCCCTTTTCGACGTGCATATGCTTTGTGCCGGGGTGAAGATTGCGGTTCCATCCATCGTGCAGCAGTCCATCGTCAGCATCGGCATGCTCCTGACCCAGTCCTCTGTCAACCAGTTCGGCTCCTCTGCCCTGGCTGGCTATTCGGCAGGTATGCGGCTGGAATCCATCGGCATCGTCCCCATGATAGCCACCGGCAATGCGGTCTCTACCTTCACTGCCCAGAACCTGGGAGCCGGGAAAAAGGACCGTGTAAAGCACGGGTATCATGTGGCATACCAGATCATCATCGGCTTCGGAGTAGTCCTGTTCCTGATCTGTCAGGCCTTCTACCGGCCGATCCTGTCTCTGTTCATGGATACTGCCGTCTCTTCGGTAGCATTTGACACGGGTGCTGCTTACCTCCGGTTCATCGGCACTTTCCTATGCATCATCGGCTTCAAGGCCATCACCGACGGGGTGCTGCGGGGTGCCGGGGATGTGAATGTATACATGATCGCCAACCTGGTGAATCTCAGCATCCGGGTAGTCATCGCCCGACTCTGCTCCCCCATCTTCGGGATCCAGGTGATCTGGTACGCCGTACCCTTAGGCTGGCTGGCCAACTACCTGATCTCTTTTGGCTGGTACCGGACCGGACACTGGGAGAGGAAACAGCTGGTGGAGGATACCGGACGGTAATCTCCTGTCCAGCTCATTCTCCCTGGTTCCCATAGGATTCCAGATACCGGAAAAAGATATATTCACAAACCATCAGAAGCTGGACCCGGGAATAGATCATAATGCCGGATTTCACAAAGTGGGTAGAGTTGGCATAGATATTCACATCCGCCATCTCGCTTAAGGTATTGCTGCCAAGATTCGTCACGGAGACAATGGTGGCGCCGCGGCTTTTAGCCGTGTTGGCAGCCGCGATCATCAGGCTGGTCTCACCGGAAGCGGAGATGGCGATGATCAGAACATCACCGGTAGCCTGTCTGGCGCTGATGTTCATCAGGGAACTGTCATCATAGCAGAAAGCTGCTATTCCTATGATCTGCAGCCGCTTCACCAGCTCCGCCGCCACCATCCGGCTGCTTCCTATAGCATATACCTCGACCCGGCTGCTGGTATGGATCAGTTCCAGAACCCGGTCAATGGTCTCTTCCTGAACCAGCTGAAGTGTCTTCTGGACATCCTTCAGGAAATCCACCGACCGGTTCTCCTTCCCACCACTGTCATGGGCCTGAAAAAGCTCCAGCTTCAGCGCGGCTTTAAATTCCGAGAACCCGCTGAAGCCAAGCTTCTTACAGAACCGGATCATGGAGGCCGGTGACGTATAAAGCTCCTCCGCCACATCCTGCACCTTCATTTCTGATATTCTCTGATTGTTCCGTACACAGTAAGACAGGATCTCGTTATCCCCCTTGTTCAGCAGATGGGCGTTCTCTGCTATCCGTTTGTAAAAATCCATAGCACTTCTCCTATAAAACCTTAAATCTTTGCAGCACTTCAGACAGCCAGACTATTACATTTCCACTATAAAATACATATTCCGGCAAAAATGTTGTGAAATTTTTTTCATCAAATGAAATTATTCCACATTCCGCACATTCTTCCGATCCTTCCAAAAAGTATTCCAAAAAGTTACGGAAACAATTATATTATAGATGTTTATAAAAGCGCGCGCAACAAAAATAAACCGGGTAACTGTTAAAAACTGAAATTTTAAAAATTTGGTGGGTTTTTTTGAAAGGGGTATTTATTATGGAAGGTTTTAAAGTCGTTATCGTTGGCGGAGGCTCCAGTCATACACCTGGTATCATCCAGAGTCTGATCGGCAACCTGGACCGTTTCCCGCTCCAGAAGCTGGTACTTTATGATATTGACCCGGAGCGGCTTGAGCTGGTTGACACCCTCTGCGGCTCCCTGATCGCGAAGCTGGATCCAGAGTGCATCTACTTCACTACCACGGAACCGGAGAAGGCATTTACGGATATTGATTTCGCCTTTGCCCAGATCCGTCAGGGCGGCTTAAAAATGCGCGAAAAGGATGAGAAGATCTCCCTGGAATTCGGTGTGGTGGGTCAGGAGACCTGCGGCCCCGGCGGCATGGCATACGGACTCCGTTCCATTCCCGGCGTCTTCAAGGTCATTGACGACATCCGCACCTATGCACCGGAGGCATGGATCATCAACTACTCCAATCCTGCCGCCATCGTTGCAGAGGCAACCCGCCGCCAGTATCATAACTACAAGATCCTGAACATCTGCGACATGCCCGTAGCCATCATGCTGTCCTTCGCCAAGATGCTGGGCCTGGAAAAATACAATGACCTGGATCCCGTATACTTCGGCCTGAACCATTTCGGATGGTGGACAAAGCTTTTTGACAAGACCGGTACAGACCGTATGCCTGAACTGAAGGAGAAGATCATGCAGTTCGGTCTGGCCGCTTCTCATGACAAGCACCACTCCGATCCCTCCTGGAGACATACCTGGGAGAACTTCAAGGAAATCCTCACCGACTTCCCTGAATTCCTTCCCAACACCTATCTCCAGTATTACCTCTATCCGAAGGAGTGTGTGGAAACCAGCGATATCAACTACACCCGCGCCAACATGGTCATGGACGGCCGTGAAAAGGATATGTACGAGCAGGCCCGCCTGATCAAAGAATCCGGCGGTACCCATAAAGTCAATTTGAACCTGTTCAACGCCTTCGGTGACTTCATCGTGGATGTGGCCTGTTCCATCGCTTACAACAACGCAGACCGTTATCTGGTGATCGTGGAGAACAATGGTTCCATTCCGGCGCTTCCCAACGATGCCATGGTAGAGGTTCCCTGCTATCTGCGCAAGTGGGGACCGGAACCGGTGGTCATCGGAGAGATTCCCCAGTTCCATCTGGGCATGATGCAGCAGCAGCTTGCCGCCGAGAAACTGATCGTGGATGCTTACTTTGAGAATTCCTACCAGAAGGCGCTGGAAGCATTCACCATGAACAAGACCGTGACCTCCGCCAAGGTGGCCCGCAAGATCCTGGATAAGATGATCGAAGCCAACAAGGGCTACTGGCCGGAGCTGAGATAGACCCGGAATTCCTGAAGGCAGACCCTCCCGGGGCAGCCGCCAAAACCAGGGCAGCCTGCTCCTGGCCGGCTGCCCTTATAAGAATGGTGTATACAACAGAATAAGAATAGATTATGGGGGTAACAAATGAAAGACAAGTTATCATTTTCACAGTTTCAGAAATTAGGCAAGGTTCTCATGACCCCGGTCATGATCCTGCCCATCGCAGGTATCCTGGTAGGTATCGGATCTGCTTTTACCACAAAAAACATGGTGGCCCTGGTTCCTTTTCTGGGCACGCCCTATATGACCTTGTTCTTCAATCTCTTAAAGGCCATGGGCAACACCATCAACTCCTATCTGCCCATCATTTTCGCTGTGTCTGTAGCAGTGGGCTACGCCCAGAAGGAGAAGGGCATCGCCGCACTGTGCAGCGTCATCGGCTTCCTGGCCATGAACAATGTGATGAACGTGCTTCTGACGGGTCTCGGCAAGCTGGATCCCTCTGCCATGACCACCGGACAGTCCATGGTCATGGGTATCGCATCCCTGGATACAGGTGTATTCGGCGGCATTCTTGTAGGACTTCTTGTTGCATGGCTGCACAATAAATACTACAACATCCAGCTTCCGCCGGTGCTGGGCATCTTCTCCGGAACCAAGTTCGTTCCTATGGTAACCCTGCTTGGCTGCTCTGCCCTTGGTCTGGTCATGTCCTTTATCTGGCCGGTGGTCCAGGGCGGACTCACCGCTATGGGAGAGATCATCTACAACACCGGTGCTGCCGGAAGTGTGATCTACGGTCTGTCTGAACGTGCCCTGCTGCCCTTCGGACTGCACCACTTTATCTATACCCCCTTCTTCTTCACCAACCTGGGTGGTTCCATGACCATCGACGGCAATGTGGTGGAAGGCGCGGTCAATATCTACAATGCCATGCTTGCCTCCCCGGATGCCATGTTTGACATCAACATTTCCCGTTTCGTCATGAACGGAAAGGTCATCTTTGCCATGTTTGGTATGCCCGGCGCTGCCCTGGCCATCTACCAGACCGCAAAGCCGGAAAGAAAGCAGCAGGTAAAGGCACTGCTGATTGCCGCCGTAATCCCGGCTGTATTTACCGGTATCACGGAACCCATTGAGTATTCCTTCTTGTTTGTAGCCCCGATTCTGTTCGTAATCCATGCCGGATTCGCGGGCTTGTGCTACCTGCTCACCTACATATTCAAGGTCAATGTGCCGGGTCCCAGCTCCTTTGGCGGACCGTTCTTAAGCACCATCTTCAACGGCATCATGCAGGCGGACAAGGGCTCCAACTGGATCTGGATCTTTGTCCTTGGCATCATCTTCTTCGTGCTTTACTATGTTACGTTCCGCTTCATGATCCTGAAATTCGATTTCAAGACTCCGGGACGTGAGGACGACGATGCTCCGGTTCAGGAGATGAACGGCAAAAAGGTGTCTGATGATATGCTGGCCACCATTATCGAGGGCCTGGGCGGTGCTGACAATATCCTGAATGTGGATGCATGCTTCACACGCCTCAGAGTCAAGGTCAAAGACAAGGCTCTGGTCATGTCCGACAGTGACTGGAAGTCCAAAACCGGGGCCAATGGAGTCGTCAGTGTCAGTGACGGAGTCCAGGTCATCTATGGCGCCAAAGCGGATGTATATAAAAATAACATTAAAAACGTGCTGGGAATGGAATAATATTATAAAGTGTTCTGACGGATGCCGGACCGTATAAGCGTCCCGCCGGAACATAACGAAGGGGCTTTCGGAAAATGGCTCCTGCCAAGGATATATTGTGGTGATATCCAACGGATCGCCCGATATATCCCTGGCAGGGAGCTATTTCCCGACAGCCCCTTTGTTGTAAACCTGATTTCAAACCGTCTTCGGCGACGGAACCTTCACTCCCGGAATCCCATCATGTCTGAGCATCTTCTTAAGCCTGCACCGGCCGCTCCGGCCGGCAGGAATAACCGATCCCCAGCCCGCCCTGGCCAATATGGCAGGAAACTCCCAGCGACAGATCATCACACATGACCTCCATGCCGGGAAATGCCTGCCGGATCTCCGCCACCCAGCCCTCTGTCACAGTGTCTGCGGCACTGGAAGCTGCCAGGAGATAAATTTTCCCTTTGTCCACCCATTCCCTGAACCGTGTGGCAAAGTCATGGCGTACTGCCTCCACCATAGTCTTTCTGGCTTTCTCCATCCCCCGGCATTTCCGGTAGGTCTCCAGAGTTCCCACATCGAATTCCAGAACCGGCTTGATCTTCAGGATGGAACCGATGGCTGCGGTAGCTGCAGAGATCCTGCCGCCCCGCTTTAAATGCTCCAGGGTCTCTACCCCTACATAGATATTCATCTTATCCCGGTATTCCTCCAGAACCGCCTGGATCTGGGCCGCCCCATAGCCTTCCTGGATCATTTCCCAGGCATCCAGCACGGACCGGTGCTGGGGAGTGGCCACACGGCCATTATCCACCACAAAGACCCGTCCCTCATATGGCGCCTCCTGAGCCAGCATCCTGGCTGTCTGGCAGGAACCGCTCAAACCGCTGCTGATGGGAATATACAGAATCTGCTCATACTCTTCCAGAGCCTGGTCCCAGATATCCGTAACATCCGCCGGAGCCGGCTGGGAGGTGGTGATGTGGGCCCCCGAATCCAGGCGTTCAAAAAACATCTCCCTGGTCAGGGTAATATTCTCATAGAAACACTCATCATCAATGTAAAAAGGCATCGGAAGCACCAGGATCCCCAGTCTCTGTGCCTCTTCCTTTCCGATACTGCTGTGACTGTCTGTGACGATTCCGGTTGGTTTCATAGTGTTCTGTCCTCTTGTTAATTTTGTGTTAAGATATTATGGATACTTTACCACTTCCGGTACTGGGAAGTCAATACAAAAAGGTGACGGGATCTCCCCGTCACCCTGAAACATCATAACAGTTCAGATACCCCTTGAACTGTTACGATGTACTAAAACCGGAAATCCCGGTTGCCTTTTTCAATCTCAGCCAGATGGTCCGTCACAATTCTCCTTACGTTTTCCTTTGGAATATTGCCAATCTCCTGGTCAATCAGCTTAAGACCTTTCCTTCTTGTATCCTCAGAAGCATAATCCAGCAGATATTCCTTTAAGGTCATCAGTGCATTGGGCAGACAGCAGTTGTGGATCTGGCCGGCCTTGCACAAGGACATAAAACGGTCTCCCGTCCGTCCCTCCCGGTAGCAGGCTGTACAGAAGCTGGGAATATACCCCATGCCCATGAGCCAGTTAACCACTTCATCCAGGGACCTGCGGTCGCTGACCTCAAACTGGGCCGAGGATTCCTCCTCCGGCTCCGGTTCCACATAACCGCCCACACTGGTCCGGGAGCCGCCGGAAATCTGGGAAATACCCAGATGAAGAACCCGCTCCCTGCATGCCTCGCTTTCCCTTGTGGAAATAATCATGCCCGTATAGGGAACTGCCACCCGGATGCAGGCTACAATCCTGGCAAATGTATCATCATCAATTCCATTATCAAATACCTGCGGATCAATATCATCGGCCCGTCGGATCCGGGGAACACTGATGGTATGGGGCCCCACCCCATATACGGCTTCCAGATGCTCTGCATGCATCAGAAGTCCGGCAAATTCATAGCGGTACAGCTCCAGACCAAACAGCACACCGCAGCCCACATCATCAATGCCGCCCTCCATGGCGCGGTCCATGGCCTCGGTATGATAATTGTAATCATGCTTTGGTCCCGTGGGATGAAGCTTTAAGTAGCTTTCTTTGTGATAAGTCTCCTGGAACAGAATGTAGGTGCCGATCCCGGCTTCCTTCAGCTTCCGGTAATTCTCTACCGTGGTAGCCGCAATATTCACATTGACACGGCGGATGGCACCATTCTTGTGGTGGATACCATAAATTGTTTTAATGCTTTCCAGGACATATTCAATGGGATTGTTCACCGGATCCTCGCCGGTCTCCAGGGCCAGCCTCTTATGGCCCATATCCTGCAGGGCGATGACCTCCTGACGGATCTCGTCCTGGGTCAGTTTTTTTCTGGGAATGTGCCTGTTTTTCGCATGATAGGGACAATAGACACAGCCATTCACACAGTAATTGGACAAATAAAGCGGGGCGAACATTACAATACGGTTGCCGTAAAAGTCCTTCTTAATCTGTTCGGCAAGAGCGTAGATCTCCTGGTTCTTGTCCTCCAGTTCGCAGTCCAGCAGAACAGCCGCTTCCCTATGGCTTAAGCCCTTCCGCTCCCTGGCCTTGTCAAGGATCCTGTCAATCAGCTCCCGGTTCCTGCAGTTCTCCTTCGCGTAGGACAAGGTGTCTAAAATCTCCTCATGGTTAATAAAGTCATCAGCACATTTTGATTTTGGATCGTACATCATTACTTCCTTTCTACCTGGGGTCAGTGATTACTTTCCCTTCAGTCGTGAATTTTAATCGTTTTCCTTACCGGCAGGCCTGCGGTGGACAGATACGCCTTGCGGTTCGGACAAATGTTGTTGCAATTTCCATTTTAAAAGATAATTCCGGCGTGGTCAAGCAATAATTTCTCAATAAGGATGTCTGTTAAAATGCACGTTACAGTTCATGGGGCGGGGAAAACTGGACAAAAAGATGCCCCCTGTAAACAGTAACGAATACACAGACAAACGGGTGACGCAGTTTCCCGCGTCACCCAGACAATATGGTAATTCTATGGCAGAAATTGTCTTTTTTGATGTATAGGTTTTTATTTGCTGGTCACGGGCTCCCTGTCGGTCCGTGAAGGTTACGTAACAGTTCAAGGGGTATCTGTTACAGTCCCTGGTCTGTTACAAGGTTTACCGGTTCCTGTTGTAGTTGATCAGACATCCGGCCTTGACAATTTTCTTCTCGTCCGGTGTCATATCTGCGATATAAAGATGAAGCTCTTTTATATCACTGCCGATCACATAAGCTTTGATATCCTGCATGTCTCCATCCAGAGCCCCGCGGATGCCTGGTACATAGATGTAGCTTCCCACTTCAAAAGCATCCGGCTCCCCCTTCATCTGGAAGGGGATCATGCCCCAGTTCATTACATTGGAGCGGTACCGCTTGGTGGCATACTCGGTACAGATATTGGCCAGACCGCCGATGACACGCTGGCAGCTTGCCGCCTGCTCGCGGGCAGAACCGTCGCCGGGTTTCCTTGCGTAGACCATGCTTCCGATCTCAGTCTCAGATGCCTTGACATCCTCATTGCCAGGAATGGTACGGATCTTGTCAAATACCTCCTTTAATTCCGGGCAGACTTCTTCCGGGCATTGTCCGTTGACACGTGCCTTCTCAATCCTGTCCACTTCCTTGCTTCTGCCTACATACTCCGGATCTCTTCTGGAAAGGGTAAACTCGGCCAGCCCCAGCGGATTGGAGCGGTAGGAGGATGTCTCACCGGAGGGAATCAGCTCATCGGTGGTGGTAACCGGATCCAGGATCCTGGAGCAGACCTTTAAGAGGATATTGTCCGTCAGGGGACTCATCTCAGGCCAATCCTTGATATTGGGGCCATAGACCAGGGAAGCATTCTCATCGCCCTTCTTGTAGCCCTGGTAGATCCTTGCCTTGTAGACCGTATCGTCAAAGTGGTATTCCGGAACCTGGTAATCATCCACTACCGCGGTGGCCGGTGTCAGTACGCCGCCGTTGGCTGCGGTGGCCGCGATGGAACGTGCATCCATCAGGGCTACTGCGGACATCTGGCCCACTCCTGGCTTGGAGCCTTCCCGGTTGGGGAAGTTGCGGGTGGTATGGCGGATGGAGAAGCCGTTGTTGGCCGGAGTATCTCCGGCGCCGAAGCAGGGGCCGCAGAATGCGGTCTTGAGCACCGCACCGGCTGCCATAAGATCCGCGATGGCTCCCTTCTTCACCAGGTCAATGTATACCGGCTGGGAGGACGGATATACAGACAGGGCGAATTCATCCGCTCCGCAGCTTCTGCCCTGAAGGATATGGGCTGCTTCCATGACGTTGGTGTAGTTGCCGCCTGCACAGCCGGCGATGATTCCCTGGGTCACCTTCAGCTTCCCGTCCACGATCTTGTCAGTCATGGAGAAGTTAATGTCCGGATTGCCGGTCACCTTGGTAGCCTCTACCTCAACACTGCGCAGGATATCACCCAGATTGGCATTGAGCTCATCGATCTCATATGTATTGCTGGGGTGGAAGGGCAGGGCGATCATGGGCTTCACGGTGCTCATGTCCACATACACAACTCCGTCGTAGTAGGCGACCTGGGCGGGATTCAGCTCCCTGTACTCTTCCCCTCTGCCATGCATAGCCAGAAATGCCTTCGTATCCTCATCGGTCTTCCAGATGGAGGAAAGGCAGGTGGTCTCTGTGGTCATAACATCAATGCCATTACGGAAGTCGGTGGTCATGGAGGCGATGCCAGGTCCCACGAATTCCATGACTTTGTTCTTCACATAGCCGCATTTGTAGACGGCACCGATAATAGCCAGGGCTATATCCTGGGGTCCTACGCCGGGAGCCGGCTTTCCGTCCAGGTAGATGGCAACCACACCCGGATAGTTCACGTCATAGGTATCACGCAGCAGCTGCTTCACCAGCTCACCGCCGCCCTCACCGATGGCCATGGTTCCAAGGGCGCCGTAGCGGGTATGGCTGTCAGAGCCCAGGATCATCTTGCCGCATCCGGCCATCATCTCACGCATGTACTGGTGAATGACAGCAATGTGGGGCGGTACGAAGATTCCGCCGTACTTCTTGCAGGCAGACAGACCGAAGACATGGTCGTCCTCATTGATGGTGCCCCCCACTGCGCACAGGGAATTATGACAGTTGGTCAGTACATAGGGAATCGGGAACTGCTCCATGCCCGATGCCTTTGCCGTCTGGATAATCCCCACAAAGGTGATGTCATGGGATGTCATGGCGTCGAATCTGATCTTCAGCTTCTCCATGTCCCCGGATGTATTGTGTGCTTCCATGATGGAGTAAGCGATGGTGCCCTTCTTCGCTTCCTCTTTATCTGCCCCTTTTCCCGTCAGGGCAGCAACTCTGGCCGCTTCCGCCTCCGGCACCAGGTCTGTTCCATTTACCAGGTATGCTCCGCCCTCATACAGTTTTACCATAATTGCCTTCCTCCTATGAAGATTATAATGTTTGTGTTTCTTGTTGTCTTCATTATGCATCATTTTTCTCTATTTGTAAAATATTATATACATAATAAAACCCATAGGTTTTTCCTATGGGTTTGTGTTAAGGCTTTGCAGAGCCGGACTGTCATGTTCCAGAGGGATTTCTGGCAATCCAGTACAAGGTTCCCTTCTCCCAGGTGCGCTCTGCCAGCCCCCTGGCATACAGAAATTCCAGACAGGAGAAGGTTTTGCTGATAACCATCTTTAGTTTGATGAATTCATCGTCATTGGCCGGCTCCTTTTCCATCCCATAGGCCCTGGCCGCAATCGCCGCCACGGTCAGGGGATGGTCTGTATCCGCGATGATATTTCCGATGATCTCCAGCTTATTCAGGTAAGCCCTGGCGATCCCTTCAATCACGTCCTCTACATTCCATATAGGCCCACGGTGGGCCGGGAGGATCAAATACTCCTTGTACTCATGCTTTAAACGCTGAAGAGATTCAAAATACCCCTCCAGCAGATGCTCATCCACGTGGGTAGTTCCCACAATGGGAACGATTCCGTTGATGACCTGGTCTGCTGTAAAAAGAACCTTTTTCTCATTGTCATATAATCCCATCTGGCCATAGGTATGCCCTTTGAGAGCTATGGCCCGAAGCACATACTCTCCATACCGGAATACCTGACCAGGCCGCACCGGCTCATAGGGATAGTCCCGGATCACCCAGGCCCACCGCTCGTTCCGTCCGGACACGCGCTCATTGATCTCCATGAATTTCTGCCAGATCTCTGGTGTCATCTCCTGCGTCACCCCCACTGTACCCAGGACACGGACCTGCTCTTCCATGGCGTCGTGACTCTTGTGATAATAGAGACAATCATAATGATGCCGGTCCTCATCTGGATTCATGAACAGTCTGGCCCCCCGCTCGGCAAAGACGCTGGCCAGACCACAATGGTCGTGGTGCTTATGGGTCAGAAAGATATCCAGCTTACTGGCCGGGATCCTCATACGTTCCAGTTCCCGCTCCATCTGCTCCAGACAGCCCTCCTCCCCAAATCCTGTATCGATCATCAGACTCCTTCCGCCGAAAGTACCCGGAATCACATAGATCCGGATCTCCCCAACACCTTTTCCCATTCCACTTCTCAGTGTCACTTCATAAATTCCTGATGCTCTCTCAATCATTGTTCCTTCTCCTGAAATCATGATTTCTTCTGTGCCGCGCTATGCACAGGTTTATTTGCGGCGCCAGCCGGTCTGACTTATCGCCCCTCCAGCCATGCATTCATCTTCTGCAGCTGGGCCAGGGCATCCGCCCTGCCGATATCATAAATCTTCTGCAGCTCCCTGGGTGTGGCGCGCATCCTGCTGATCTTCAGCCTTCTGCTGGGTCGGATCACAAAGATCTTCCCTGCCTCCTCCAGCTCCTCCAGCCTGCTTATGGAGCGGTTGTAGGAGCGGTAGCGGTTCTTCATGGCCCTGACAAACCGTGGATACCGCCGGTACATGGCTTCCACCATCAGGCTCTTCTCCGGCTTTTTCTTATACCCTTTGTGACGGGTCAGCACCACCACCAGCTTCTGAAAGCCCATCCTGTGAAAGGCCAGATAGGGCACACTGTCAGTGCAGCCCCCATCCAGCAGCTTCTTCCCGTTCCACTCCACGATCCTGGATACGCAGGGAAGGGACGCGGACGCCCGCATCAGGTCCACATCCTTTCTCATATCGCAAAGACGCAGATACTCTGCCCTGCCGGTCTCCACATTGCTGCAGGTCACATAGAATTCCGTATCTGACTGGCGGAATCTGTCAAAATCATAAGGCTCCAGCTTCTCCGGGATCTCATGATAGCAGAACTGGGCGCCTACCATCTCCCCGGTCCGCAGAAGATTCCGGTAGCTGATGAACCGTTTATCCTGGCAGAACTGCTTGTAATAACGGATACTCCGCCCCCTCTGCTCTGATACATAGGAGCAGCCGTGAATCGCCCCGGCAGATACCCCCATAACCCCGTCAAACCGGATCTCATGTTCCATAAATACATCCAGAACTCCTGCTGTATAGATGCCGCGCATACCGCCGCCCTCCAGCACCAGTCCGGTCTTCTTTCTCTGATTCAAATCCAAAACCTCCTTACTGCCGCATCAGTTCTCCTGCCACTGCCGCCGCCTCCCTGGCGATTTCCAGCTCTTCGTTGGTCTTGATCACCAGGACATTGACACGGGAGCCGCCGGTGGAGATCCGCACCGCTTCCCCCTGGTCCCGGTTCTTCACCTCGTCGATGGTAATCCCGAGAAATTCCAGATAATCACAGATTTCCTGACGCATATCGGAATCATTCTCCCCTACTCCGGCAGTGAAGACGATATTATCCACACCGTTCATGGCTGCCGCATAGCTGCCCACATACTTGGCTACCTTGTAGGCAAAGATTTCACGGGCCAGGGCCGCCTTGTCATTGTACTTGATCTCCGCATTCTTCAGTTCACGGAAATCACTGGACAGATTCCTGGAAATGCCCAGGACGCCGGACTCCTGGTTCAGGATGGCCATAACCTGCTTAAAATCCAGATTCTCCTTCTTGGCCAGAAACTCCAGGGCTCCCGGATCCACATCCCCGCAGCGTGTCCCCATGACCAGGCCCTCCAGGGGCGTAAAGCCCATGGAATTGTCAATCACCTTCCCGTACCTGACCGCACTGATGCTGGCACCGTTGCCCAGATGGCAGACGATGGTCTTCACCCTGCGGATATCCTGCCCCATGAATTCCGCAGCCCGCTGGGACACGTACTTGTGGCTGATCCCATGGAATCCGTACCGGCGGATCTTATACTGTTCATAATACTTATAGGGCAGCCCGTAGAGAAATGCTTTCGGCTCCATAGTCTGGTTAAAGGCTGTATCAAACACACCCACCATCAGTTTATCCGGCATCAGCTTCCGGCATGCGTCCACCCCCACCAGATTAGCCGGATTGTGAAGAGGCGCCAGATCGTTGCACTCTGTCATGGCATCAATGACCTCGTCGGTGATGACCACGGAGCCGGTGAATTTCTCCCCGCCGTGGACCAGACGGTGACCGATGACATCGATCTCCGAAAAATCCTTCATGATCCCCGTTTCTTTGTCTACCAGGGCTTTCATCAGCACATTGACTGCCTGGGTATGATTCTCCATCTCCACCGGCGCGGCGCTGATTGCCACCCCGGAATCTGTCTTGTAGGTAAATCTCCCATCGATCCCGATCCTCTCACACACTCCCCGGACCAGAACCTGCTCTGTCCCAGAATCGATTACCTGGAATTTCAGTGAAGAACTTCCGCTGTTGATGACCAATATTTTCATAAACTGCTGTTTCCTCTCCAATGTCGTATAATATGTACCGGCTCAAAAAACTCCTGAACTGGTACGATTATATACCAAATGGAGCTGGAAGTCAAAATTTAAGGGAGATAATAGGCATGTACCATCGTCCCCTTCTCCAGAGCCCCGCTCCCCCTGGGCACCACTGCTACCAGATTGCAGCTGCTCCAGGGACTGATCATCCCGTTGGCCTGATGCTTCTGGGTGATGAAGCAGGGTTTCCCATCCTGGATCCTTAGGCGGCCCGGCAGTATCCTCCCTCCGGGGCTTGCCTTGCCATAGCCCTCCGGCAGCATGACCTGGATCATGGGCAGCTCCCACTCTCTCCTGCCGCACAGCTTCCTAAGGGCAGGCAGACATAAGACGAACAAGGCAGCGGCAGCAGCCGACGGATTCCCAGAGAGACCTGCCAGCAGTATCCTCCCTTTTCTGGCGCCAATCGTAGCCATGCCCGGCTTCATCTGCGTCTTCCAGAACAGGATTTCCGCTCCTGCCTCCTCCATGGACGGCAATACAAAATCAAAATCCCCTACGGAGACTCCGCCGGTAGTGAACACACAGTCCGCATCCTCCATGCATTCTTCTATAGCCCTGCGTATCTCCTGCTTCTCATCCTTCACGATTCCATAGATCCGTGCATCCAGCCCCCAGCTCTGCAAAAATGCCCTGATCATGTAGGCGCTGCTGTTACGGATCTTCCCCGGTGTCAGTTCCCCGGAAACATCCACCAGCTCATCTCCCGTGCTGATGATCCGCACCAGAGGCCTCTTATATACCAGGACCTCTGGATAACCAAGTCCTGCCAGAACCCCGATCCTGGCAGCGTTCAGCTCATCCCCCTTCTCCACTACCACATCCCCGGCGCGGACATCCTCGCCGGCCAGGACAATATTGCTGCCGGACACTACCGGCCAGGACAAGGTGACTGTCTCTTCTGTAAAAGTGGTATCCTCATACCTGACCACAGCATCTGCCCCGGCAGGAACCGGCGCCCCGGTCATGATCCGCACCGCCTCCCCGGCCTCCACCGGCTTTTTGGCCACAGCTCCTGCAGGAACCTCCTCCATGACCGAAAGCGTCACCGGCTCCTCCCGGGACGCCCCTGCAATATCCGAAGAACGGAGTGCATACCCATCCAGAGGAGACCGGTCAAAGGGAGGGATATTCTCCCTGGCCTGGATATCTTCCGCCAGAACCCTGCCCAAAGCCTCCTCCAGGCAAACCTTCTCTGTCCCCACGGGATTCACACCAGAAAGAAACAACTCCTTTCCCTGCTCCATCTCCACCTGCACCGGATAATTCTGTGCCATCTCTATGCCCTCCTTTTCGTCTCATCCGGCAACAGTCCATTCTCCCCCCTGGCTGCTGCCCCATATATATTTCCGAATCATATTCTTACAATTTGCGAGAGTTCAGACGGTCATCCTCCTGCCCCCGGAACGCGTCGGAAACTCGTAATAGTTTACCACATCTATCCCATGATTACCACTTATAAACAAAAAGTGGCTGTGAAAAAAGTCCTTTCTCCATTTAAGAAAACAACGATTTTCTGTATCCACCCGTTATCTTCCTGATAGAAAATCCTGACTTTTATCACAGCCGAAGCTTCTCCCTCTCACAGTTTTGCAGGTTACATAACCAGTACTGCCTTGCGGAAATTCCAGTGAATTAAGCACCCGCTATCTACGCCATCTGCACGCCTGCAAAGCTAGAGCGTGTTTGAAAATTCATTCCCGGCATCTGCACGCCCCACTTTGCGGTATATTTGGCCCAAATTCACTTAACGTAGCCCACTACGCCGCGTTCATTTGGGCCAAATCTCCCACAAAGTGTGACGCACAGCTACCAGAAAGCAATTTTCAAACACGCTCTAGTACTCCGTACTTGATGCAGGAACCACTACGCCGTCGCTTTGCAGACACACAGATCCAGGAATGCTCTGCTTTACGCCATACAGTCAATGGATCTAAGCCCCAGGGAATCACTCCCTGTCTGCACGATCCTGGCCTCCACAGACTCCCGGGTAATCCCGCTTAAGACACTCTCGTCAAAATCCATCCCTGGCTGCCAGTTGGGATTGCTGGCCCGCACGGCCTCGTACATGGCCTTATTGTACTGCCGCTCGTATTGCCCCAGGGTCCAGGTGGCTGTCAGCCGGTCCTGCTTGGGGATGCTGCGCTGGTAAGCGGCAAACACCTCGCTCCGCTGGGTAGTATCCCCATTGGCAATGCCCTTCTCCTGGATGAATTCCCTCTTGACCATATCGAACATGCTCTGTCTGCCTTCCTCCGACACATCCACGATCTTGTGCCACTCGGAAGGATCCTTCCCGGTGATATCCATTCCGGCGATTCCATGGGAATTGTACAAATCCCCGTCCTCATCAAAATTCTTCCGGAAATTGGCAATGATCCTGGGATCATTCTTACAGAAAAATCCCGGCACTACCTCCACCATATCCGAAGCTGAACCGCTCCCTGATGTCTTTGTTCCCAGCATCCCGAAAATATCTGTAGAACTGGTCTTCTTCTTTCCATTGAGACGCTGCAGCATCTGCAAAATGGACTGGTAATCCTGTACACCATTTCCTCCGATCCGCATAAACTGATCCTCCTTCCATCTCTGTCAACCAGTCCGGTCTCCAGGCTCCATCCTGTACCGGACTATCAGCAACAGCTCAGACGCCCCTTAAACCGTTACGACTATTACACGTCTCACGGGGCAGAATGCCGACATTCTCCCTGACTGTCTGATCTTAACCCTTAATGAATATATCGTCATCATCAGAAAATTAATTAGTCATCCGCCTGCAAAATACAGAAAATACGCCTGAAGCACAGTTCAGACGGGCTGAGATGCCGGGAATGAATTTTCAGACACGCTCTAATACTACAGCGAACTTATGACATGATACCTGCTTTTTACAACGAAATTTTTGTGAAATCAGCAGTAATTATAGCCGAATACTGTAGTTTCACATAGACTGATTTCGGAATGTGCGCTGTAGTACTAACCCTTAATGCCGAATCTTAAAATACGCTTCCAGGATCCCTTTGATATGCTGGTACCGTCTGGCATAGGAATTCTCCACCCGGATCAGCTCCAGATTATGGGCTTTGCAGATTTCCTGTTTCTTCCTGTCCCGGGCCATGACGATCTCCGGCTCGTAATGCTCCTTTCCGTCCAGCTCAATGGCAAGCACCGGACAGCTGCCGTCTCCCCCCTGCTCATAGACCACGAAATCCAGCTGGCCGGAGTAAAAAAGCTCACTGCCCTCCACCTCCTCCTGGAACACATGGGAGACAGACACTTCCTTCTCCACCGTAAACCGGCTCTGGGACAGCCAGATATTCTCAAGGGCATGGTTCAGATTCTGAAGGAATGCTTCTTCTGTCTCTGTGCTGAAAGGCTTGATCCCCAGGGCCCGGGATCCTGCCTCCTTGGCCGTGACCCTGGTGGTGCCATTGGACCGGACATAACGGACCAGATCATATAGGTCGTCCTCCCCCTCCTGCTGGTGGAGCCGCTCCAGATTCTTTCCGTTAGCCAGAACAATCAGCTGCTCCCTTGCACGGGAGGTGGCCACATTAATCAGCTCCTTATTGTTCTTGAGCCATTCATAGGTTCCCCCGAAGGTATCGTCGGTGATAGCGGTGGAGAAGAGTACCACATCCTTTTCATCCCCCTGGAAGGCATGGACTGTTCCGCAGGTCACATGATCCAGACGGGCTTCCTTCAGACGCTGCTCGATGGCCCTTCTCTGGTTGACAAAGGGTGTGATCACTCCGATGGACTTATCCTTATGATTTTCGGCATACCGGATGATCTCCTCCACCTCCGCAGGGGCTGTGTTCTTATAATCCGTCCTTCCGTCAGATATATTTACATAGACCAGAGGCTGGCGCTCTTCACTTTCCGAGCAGATGAGAAGCCGGGAATTGTAATATTTCTGGTTGTTGAATTCAATGATCTTCCGGTTGCACCGGTAGTGGTAGCGCAGCAGCACCTCATCGCTGACAGAATCACAAGCCAGAAATGCTTTGTAGATGGAATTACGCCGGTAGTCATACTCATCCGAAACCCCGTACTTCTTTCGCAGCTTCTGGTTGGTCACCTCATCCAGGAGGATCACCGGATTCAGCTGCTGGGGATCCCCCACCAGCATCAGATTCTTCCCCCGGATCACCGGCACCAGTCCTACAGCCAGGTTGCACTGGCTGGCCTCATCCATGACCGTTATATCAAACTGGTTCTCCGGTGTTCCAAGCCTGTGGGCGGAGATGCAGGTGGTAGCCACCACCGGGAATACCTGCAGAAACCTGTGCAGGTTCTCCGTCTCTCCCAGATAGTCCTGAAATGCCGCCAGCCTTTCCTCTTCCTCCTCCATGAAAAGGATCTCCCGAAGCCGCCGGCACCCAGGACTATCCAGCTTCTGGATGTAACGCACCGAGGTATAATAGAGATATTTTTTAAGCTCCTCCCCATCATCCGCCAGAAGGGCCAGGGCGTCTTCATCAGTGATCTCCCCCAGCCGCTGCATCTGCCGGTTGACTCTTGACAGCTGTCTTCCTTTTAAGTCCGCCTCAAAGGGAAGCATCTGCATGGAACCGTTCCAGCTCTGACTGTACTCCAAAAGGCGCCCTATGGTCTCGCTGCGCTCCTTCAGATCCAGCTTGTCCTCATACCGGCGCAGAAGCTCTGACAGGCGTTTCATCTGTTCCGCCTGGTTGTCCCTGTTCCGGCTCAGGGTCTTGTCATAGACCGGAATCTGTTTCGTCTGTTCATACAAAGCCCGCATATGGGACAATGCTTCCCGCACCTTCTGGCTGTTGCCCAGACGGATCACCGGAAAAGGGATCTGCTTGTCCCGATAGGTAAGGGAAGTCAGCTTCTCCACCACGCCGTCAATAGGATGGTTGTTGTAAGCGGTGAAAAGAACCGTCTTCTCATTGAAGAAAGCCGTCAGGATGGTATTGATGATGGTGTTGGTCTTGCCTGTCCCCGGCGGTCCCTGGACATAGGCCACGGGATACTTCATGGCATGGTCAATGGCCAGAAGCTGATCCAGATTGATCCTGCGGTCCATAAGGGTGATGGGCACTGTCCGCCTGCTGCGGGGCCGGTCCAGCAGATCCCCGAAGAAGGCCCGGACCGGCACCGGCACCTGATCCTTCCTGTACATCTCCAGAATGGCCCCATACTCACGGTGGAGGTCTATGGCTACGTCCATTCCCAGGCCGATCACATAAGGCATATCATCCACACCGGATGTACCCCTGCTGGTACGGGTGATGGCATCCTTGATCCGCTCCTGGTTCCCCTCAAAATCCTGCAAAAGCTCATAATCCGCCCCGTCCAGATACCTGCGGATACTCTCACGGGTGCCGGAAACCGTGAATTCTGTACACACAGTGATATCCTCTCCCGGTTTGAGACAGCGGTTCTTCACGTCCAGATTCAGCCGCCGGCAGGCCAGAACATACAGGCCCTTTGCCGTGTGGATACTTAAGACATTCATGGCCAGCTGCTGGATGGTAAGCTTCCGGGACGAGGAAAGATTCCGCTGACCTGCCGCTTCCTGCTCCCGCCTCCTGTCCTGGTCCGCCCGGATCTGGAATTCCTGTACGATCTTACAAAACTGCCCGTCATCCAGAGGATATACCTCCCCATGGAAGCTGTCCCTGTCCAGATACCGTACCAGAGAAAAATCCGTCCGGTAGGGAGTCGTATCCATCCGGCTGCAGTTCTCCAGATAGTCCAGAATCTTCAGATTGGCTACCTGGTCAAAGATGGTTTTGTATTTGTGGGGGTTTTCATGGATGTCCCGGACAAGGTTCTCATTCACCGGACAGTAAGAGCCCTCCAGAACCCTGGAGGACAAGATAGAATCAATATAGATGGTATCCAGCTGCTTTAAGGTATACTGGCCCAGGTGCAGCCCCTCCACACACAGCGACCTTCTGGAAACATTCAGATCCAGAATGCCGATCCAGTACCGTGTGATCTGGCTGCTGCTGTTGCGGTACTCGATGGTCAGCCATCTGCCTTCGTGGATGGCTTTGAAGATGTCGCGGTGGATGGGGGTCATAAGGCAGTGTCTCCTTTAAATGATAGTTTTCCACACCGGGCGTCCGCCCGATGCTTCTTGTCTGGCGCAGCCGGACAAGAAGATGCACCCCGTGAACAGTAAACCAAAATGCATACGGCTGCTATGCCGTCATTCCGCAGTTATATAGCTGGTTTATATACTGGATTCTGACAGCCTCTGTGTACAGAAGGCTCCCGGGATCCACCAGGCTGATCTGCTGCCCCTCTTTTGCCATACCGGAATTCCACCCCCTGTTTCCGCAGATCATATCATCCATCGGCACCTGGAGCAGATAACTTAAAGCATACAGATTGTCAATGTTCGGCAGACTCCTGCCATTGAGCCAGTAATATACACTCTGGGTACTCTCCAGCCCCAGGCCGGCCCGCACATCCTGAACGGTTATATTCCTTGCATCCATCAGTTCCCGGATGCGTTTTCCTGTCTGTTTCTTATCAATCACTGGAAACATGCTGTGCCTCCTATATACCTTCTCTGCACAATTTTATCACAGTTTCCAGGATTTGTCATTCAACTGGCGGTTGAACTGCTGCACTTCAATAACAGCTCATTACAGTTCAGCATTCCACCGGTCTGGTCACATCATACAGCCACCGGGCCTCCTCCTCTGTAAGGCCGGGTGCTATCTTCTCATACACCTGGGCATGGTACTCATTAAGCCATGCAATATCCTGCTTCTCCATCAGGGACAGATCTACCGGCTCCAGATCAATGGGCACACAGGTCAGATACTCAAAACACAAGAACTGGCCGAAACTGGTCTTCTCCGCTTCCTTACAGTAAACCAGATTCTCTGTACGGATCCCATGGCTGCCTTCTATATAGAGTCCTGGCTCATCGGAGCAGACCATCCCTATCTCAAATGGCGCTGAATCCATGCGCTCCGGCACCACCTTGTACCGGATCCCGGCCGGCCGCTCGTGGACATTCAGCAGATAGCCCACCCCATGTCCGGTTCCGTGATTGTAATCCAGTCCCCGCTGCCATAAGGGGCCCCTGGCTACATAGTCCAGACTCAGGCCGCTGCACCCTTTGAGAAACTTCACATGTCCCAGGCGAAGCATACTCATAAGTACCAGGGTATAATGCTCCCGCTCCTTATCGGACACCGGCCCCAGGGCAAAGGTACGGGTCACATCCGTAGTGCCTTCCAGATACTGACCGCCGGAATCCACCAGATACAGGCCCTTAGGCTCCAGCTTCGCGCAGGTCTCTGGCTCTGCATGGTAATGGCACATGGCTGCATTGGCCCCATAGGCGGAGATAGTGGTAAAGCTCAGATCCAGAGCTCCCTGATCCCGGCGCAGCTTTTCCAGATACTCTGCTACGCTGCATTCATCCATAGGGAGCTTTCCGATATTCTGCTTCACCCAGTAGATGAACTTTGTCACGGCTATCCCGTCTTTGATATGGGCTGCCTTCATATTCTCAAGCTCCACCGGGTTCTTGCAGGCCTTCTTTATGACTGTGGGATTCATCCTGTCGATGATTTGATTGCTCCCGTCCAGACTGCGAAGAATCGTATAATTAACCTTGGCTTTCTCCAGAAGCACCGACTCTCCCTTAAGTGACTGCACATCGGAATAGATTTCCCCATAAGGCCGCAGGGTCACTCCCAGCCCGGACAGATACGCTGCCACCGGCTCCAGAACCGCATCCTGGCTGATATACAGATACGCCTGACTGCGGGTCACGGCCAGATAGGACAGTACCACCGGATTGCAGGGGATATCCGCGCCCCTGATATTCAGAAGCCATACAATATCATCCAGGGTGGTCAGAATATGCACACTGGCATGAAGCTCCTCCATTTTCTTCCGAAGCTCTGCCATCTTCTCTGCCGCGGACCGGCCGGCATACTGCTCTTCCAGGATCCATACAGGACTGGCCGGCAGGGGCGGACGATCCTCCCAGATCTCCCCTATCAGATCCTCGGCATAAGCCAGGGATATCCCCTTTCTCCCAAGACGTCCGGCCAGCTCCTCCCCCAGCCTTGCGTTGATCACCCTGCCGTCAAAGCCCAGAACCCCCTGGTCCGGCAGACTCTGTTCTACATATTCCTCCAGGGTGGGCACTCCGGATACTCCCATCTTCATCAGGGTAACACCGCTGTCTTTAAGCTCTGCCGCTGCCTGGACAAAATACCTTCCGTCTGTCCAGACCCCGGCCCAGTCCCTGGTGATAAGGGCCGTACCGGCGGAACCCGTAAACCCGGTAATATATCTGCGGCAGGCAAAATGCCCGTCCACATATTCCGATTCATGATAATCCGCGGTAGGAACCAGATAGGCGTCAATCCCCCGCTCTTCCATCCGCTCCCTGAGAAGCCGGATCCTCTCCTTTACCTGATTCATGCCTTTTCGCTCTCCTCTTTCATAGCATCCTCTATGGCTGCCGCAATGCCCTCACTATAGGTGGGATGGGCACGCATAGCCAGGGAAAGCTGCTCCGCAGTCAGTCCGTTGGCAATGGCAGTAGCCATCTCCCCGATCATGTCCGTAGCCCGCGGACAGACCATCTGGGCACCTACGATGGTATTGGTATATGCCTCAAAGATCAGACGGATGAAGCCGTCCTCCTCCCTGGAGATAATGGACTTTCCGTTGCCATCCATGGTGTACATGCCGCAGCGCACCTTCATCCCCATCTGGATGGCCGTCTGCTCGGTAATACCCACCGTGGCAATCTCCGGGTGGGTATAGATACAGCTCGGCACAATGGGCAGAGACACATACATGCCATTGGGAACCGCCTCCAGGCGGATACTGTGCTTCTTTCCGGCCAGCTTCTCCACCACATAGGTTCCCTGGGCCATGGCCACATGGGCCAGCTGGGTTCTGGCCACCACATCCCCGATGGCATAAACCCCCGGTTCACTGGTCATAAAGTCCTCATCCACCACCAGTCTGCCGTCTTTCACCTCAAGATTCACATCATTGCCGCACAGACCTTCAAAATAGGGTTTTCTTCCAATGGCTACAATCACCTGGCTGGCTTTGATCCGTGTGGTCGTACCGTCCTCCAGACGCACCACACAGCTTAGACCATCCTCATTGACAATCTCCTCCAGATAGATGTTGCAGTAGATGGAAATGCCTTTCTTGCGCATCTGCTTCTCCAGCTCTATAGACACCTCCGTATCCATAGGTCCTAACAGATGGGGGCCCTTCTCCAGGATCGTCACCTTGGAACACAAAGCCTGGAATATCGTGGCAAACTCCACACCGATAACGCCGCCTCCCAGGATCACCACCCGGTCAAAATTCCAGTTCTGGGCGGCCAGCAGGCGGTCACTGTTGATAACCCCCGGCAGACGAAGCCCCGGAATATCAGGTACCAGCGGTCTGGCTCCGGTAGCAATAATGACATTTTGGGCACGCAGGTACTCCCTGCCGCTTTCATTGACCACCTCTACTGTACGCTCCCGCCGGATCGTGGCCGTCCCCCTGATAAAGTCGATGCCATTCTCACGGAATAAGTTCTCGATCTCCTTGCGGTACTTCTGCACAGAACGTTTCTTATAATCCTGCATCTTGGCATAATCAAAGGAAATAAAGTCTGTGGAGACCCCGAACTGGTCACAGCGCTGCATCATGGAAAAAATATTGGACGCATAAAGCAGTGCCTTGGTGGGGATACATCCCCGGTTCACGCAGGCGCCTCCCACCTTATCCTTGTCCACCACCGCTACCTGCATACCCAGCGCCGCTGCCTTCAAAGCTGCCGTATAGCCTCCGGGACCCGCGCCAATAACCACCAGATCATAATTCAAAGCCATTATCCTTCCCCCTCTGTTTTACAATAAATTTAAATTAACACAGGCATTCCAGACTCCATCTTCACCGATGGGCGTGGTCACATAGTCTGCCGCCTGCTTTAATTCTTCCACACTGTTCCCCATGGCAACCCCGGTACCGGCAGCACATATGATCTCGTAATCATTCATACTGTCTCCGAATGCTACCGTCTGTTCCACAGGAACCCCATAATACCTGCAAAGCCGCTCCAGACCATTAGCCTTGGAAGCCTCTTTCTCGATAATGTCTGCTCCCCACTTTCCTGAAAACATGGGAAATTTCATCCCCGGAAATGCTTCCTCCAGCTCCCGCACCCCGGCCTCATCCCCGATGTAGGTCATGGTGCGCACCCCCATGGCAGGCAGCTCCCGGACATCCCGGAAATTCCTGTCCGACTCTCCCCAGCGCTGCAGATCATAGTCCACGATACATTCCTGGTTGGTGTAATAATCCCGGTCTCCGGTAGTAAGCCCCACCGCATAGGGTCTGCCGGCAGCAAAGTCAAGAAGCCGCTCCACCAGCTCCTGTCTCATAAAATGCTCATATACCAGCTGGTTCCCTACAGTAATCTTGGTCCCGTTAAGCTGGATCGTGGCATCCGGCCGGACCTGCTCCAGAATCCCGGCGCTGAATTTCGTATCCAGATCCCGCCCGGTAGCCAGCACAATATAATACTTCTTTCTAAGAGCCTCCAGGGCCCGGAGCGCGCTGTCCGGAATCCGGTAGCTGGCATGATCCAGCAGGGTCATATCATAATCAAAGCTGACAATCCCTTTCATGATGTCTGTCCTTCCAGTAATTTCTCTTTACATGATAACAAATTAAAATGTGACTGTAAACCACTTTTCGAGGGGTAAAAGGTGAATAATGAAGATAAGAGGTAACAGTTCAAGGGGTATCTGAACTGTTACGATAAGAGTTACTGTTTTGCACAAAAAAGGCACACGGCTCCGGCTATACCAGAAACCCTGCACCATCCAAGGGAAAATCAATCGGGGCAACAGGATTTGAACCTGCGACCTCTCGGCCCCCAGCCGAGCGCGCTACCAAGCTACGCCATACCCCGTGCTGTACCAACTTTGATAGTATAGCAGATTTTTTGTCATTTGAAAAGTATTTTTTTTAAATTTTTTTAAATTTTTTCCATGATAGTTGTAACAGTTCACGGCCAGACTGTTCCTTCCTGACCAGCGGATACCAGCTCTGGAAAAACTATCCCATGAACAGTAACCATTTGGAATGACTGGCAGCTGGTGTCCCCTGTCTACCGCTTTACAGAAGCTGTTTTGTGTTATATACTAAACAAAGCATGGTTAAAACAAAGGCAGACACAGGATCCAGACATACTCAGGGCCTGCGGTTTCTCCAGACAATACCTAAAAACGTCGCTGGCGCTTTTTATGGGTACTGAGACATATTAAAAGAAATGAGGACAACTGACATGAATCTATTGGAAACTGCCGGAAATGGAATTCTGGCAATCATTCGTGCTGCGTATTTTCTATTGTGGGGAGATCTGGTGACGATCCCTCTGCCTGGCGGGAGCTTTCTGGGACTCTCCTTACTGATACTCATCCTGATCCCCTCGGGGATTTATTTTACCCTGCGGACACATTTCCTTCCCTTCCGTCTGTTTCCGGAAATGATCAGAGTCTCTATTGAGAAGGACCATGTCTCCCAGGATGCCATCTCCGGTCTCCAGGCTCTGTTCGTGTCCACGGCTACCCGTGTAGGCATGGGGAACTTAGTAGGTGTGGTGGCTGCCATCTCTGCGGGAGGCGCAGGCGCCGTGTTCTGGATGTGGCTCATGGCGCTGCTGGGTTCCTCCACCGCCTTCGCTGAAGCTACCCTGGCTCAGCTCTACAAAGAGGAGGATCCGCTGTATGGCGGATACAGGGGCGGTCCGGCCTACTATATCCACCACTTTTTTATTAAGAAAGAAAACAGCCGCAGGTATTCCATCATTGCGGTCCTGTTTGCCGTCTCCGGGCTCATCTGCTGGTGCGGCATCAGCCAGGTCATCGGCAACTCCGTGTCCTCTGCATTTGAGAACGCATTCCAGATCCCGCCTCTTTACACGACCTTGATCCTGGTGGCTGTAGCGGCTGTGATCGTACTGCGTAAGAATGCTACGGTGAAGGTGCTGGATCTTGTGGTTCCGGTGATGGCAGTATGCTATTTTGTCATTACCTTATTTATTATTGTGAAAAATGCTGCCCTGCTCCCCTCTGTATTCCAGCGGATCTTTCTGGAGGCCTTTGGCCTGCGGCAGGTGGTGGCCGGAGGCTTCGGCGCTGTTATCATGAACGGTGCAAAACGCGGCCTTTTCTCCAATGAAGCCGGATCCGGGTCTGCTCCCTGTGCTGCGGCTGCGGCTGATATCAGCCATCCGGCCAAGGAAGGACTTCTCCAGGCCCTGGGTGTCTTCATCGATACCATCGTTATCTGCAGCTGTTCAGCCATGATCATGCTGCTGGTGCCTGAGCATGTGACTGCGGGGATGGAGGGTATGGACCTTCTCCAGGCTGCCATGCATCACCACCTGGGCAGCTTTGGAGTCATCTTTATCGCTGTCATCCTCTGGCTGTTCAGCTTTTCCACCTTTATCGGCATCCTGTTTTATGCCAGATCCAATGTTGCCTATCTTTTCGGAGACAACTGGCTCTCCCAGACACTGTACAAGCTCCTGGCCCTGGTCATGCTCTTCGTAGGCGGACTGGCTGCCTACACCTTTGTCTGGGATTTGGGCGATATCGGCGTGGGACTCATGACTGTGTTCAATATGATCGCGCTGATTCCTCTGGCGCCCCAGGCCATAAAGTCTTTAAATGATTATGAGTCACAGTTCATGGGGCGGGGAAAACTTGACAAAAACAGACGTCAAGCTCCCTTGTAAGACTGTTTTTGTCAAGTTTTCCACATCAGGCTGACACCCGATGCTTTTGTCTGGCGTAGCCGGACAAGAAAATGTCCCCTAAGAACAACAACGATAATAAACGGCAGAAAACACCCGTCTGAACTGTTACAAAAATCCAATTACAGTGCTTCGTACCAGATCACTTCTTCTTCATGGCGGCGGAGCTTTCCGGTGAGCACCAGATGATCCAGGTGGGCCAGACATTCCCCCAGGGCAAACCATTTCTGCCCTGCCGGGAAGGTCTCCCAGCTGTCTGCCCGGATCCGCCATTTCATAGAGGCCGCGATCTCATCAAGCTCCCCATGTCCCAGCTGTTTTACGATCCTTCTGCATTCCTCAAGACGGTTCTCATGATGGGCTTTTAATGCAGCGATCCT